>RRZT010299690.1_pt1 | contig 10754 bp, 8 predicted proteins | sample 2165551 | NCBI WGS metagenome assembly RRZT01 (sample SAMN10456910, study PRJNA506462) | wastewater metagenome | biome: wastewater; feature: sludge; material: wastewater sludge; isolation source: wastewater sludge with Escherichia coli K12::gfp cells carrying plasmid... | place: USA: Moscow, Idaho ...
AAATCTTCTTCTACCATTCCATATTTTTCATTTAATTTTTCTAACACAGCATATTTAACCTTTTCCTTAATCTCTTTATCTTCTATAGTTGACGGAATACTACCTATCAAAACATTCAATTCTTCACCTTTTATTACTTCTCCTGCTTTTCTTTCACCTTGTACTTTTCTGGCTAAATGAGGCAATATATCTGGTATTGTAAATACAGGGTCATTTTCATCTTCACCAATTATTATATCTACTTTTGTACCATCTTCTAAAATTACTACTCCATGTAGTGCCAGTGGAATTGAAACCCATTGATATTTTTTAATTCCTCCATAATAATGGGTTTTCATCATTGCTAATTCAATATCTTCATAAAGAGGGTTTCCTTTTAAATCTAATCTAGGTACGTCTGCATGAGAGACAATTATATTTGCTCCACTCTCAATTTTATTTTTTCCTACAACTGCTAAAATAATATTTTTACCTCTATTGGTATAATAAACTTTATCTCCTATTTTTAATGTTTCATAGTTTTCTATACTTTTAAAACCATTTCCTTCAGCAATTTTTGTTGCCTCTTTAATAAATTCTCTTTCTGTTTTAGATGAATTTAAAAATAATTTATAGTCATTAGAAAAATTATATATTTCTTTTTTTTCTTCTAAAGTTTTTTTAGCCCATTGATTTTCATGTTTTCTTAACATTTTTTCTCCTTTTACACAAAATAAAATAATATTTTCATTTCACTTAAATTTATATTTACTTTAAAAAGTATAAAAAGGCTGAACTACTGTTCAACCTTTCTATTTTATTTTCCTAATCTTTTTTTAAGAATTTCTGTTTCTTTTTCAAATCCTGGTTTTTCTAATAAAGCAAACATATTTTTCTTGTATGCTTCTACTCCTGGTTGATCAAATGGGTTTATTCCCATCATATAACCACTAATTGCACAAGCTTTTTCAAAGAAATAGAATAAATATCCTAGATAAAAAGCATCTGCTTTAGGCATATTTATAACTAAGTTAGGAACTCCACCATCTGTATGAGCTAGTATTGTTCCTGCTGTTGCCATTTTATTTACATAATCTAAATCTTTTCCTGCCAAGAAATTTAATCCATCTAAATCTGCTTCATCTGCTTCAATAATTATTTTATCTTCTACAGTTTCTATATTAACTAATGTTTCAAATAAATTTCTTTTTCCATCTTGAATAATTTGTCCTAAAGAATGTAAATCTGTAGAAAAATCAGCTGATGCAGGGAAAATACCTTTATTATCTTTTCCTTCTGACTCTCCAAATAATTGTTTCCACCATTCAGCAACAAAATGTAATCTTGGCTCATAGTTAATTAACATTTCAATATCTTTACCTTTTTTATGTAAAATATTTCTAATTGCCGCATATTTAAATATATCATTTTCTTCAAAAGCTACTTTACTTGCTTCTCTTCCTTGTGCTGCTCCAGCCATTAAATCATCTATTGAAATTCCTGCTGCTGCAATTGGTAATAACCCTACTGCTGATAAAACAGAGAATCTTCCTCCAACATCATCAGGTACTACAAAAGTTTCATAACCTTCACCAGTTGCTAAAGTTTTTAGTGCTCCTCTTGATTTATCTGTTGTAGCAAATATTCTTTCTTTAGCTCCTTCTTTTCCATATTTTTCTTCTAACATTTTTTTGAAAATTCTAAAAGCTATTGCAGGTTCTGTTGTTGTTCCTGATTTCGATATAACATTTACAGAGAAATCTCTATCTCCAACTAATTCTACTAAATGTTTTAAATATGTTGGTGACATATTTGTTCCAGCGAAATAAATTTCTGGTGTTCCTCTTTTTTCTCTAGATAAGTTATTATAAAAAGTATTTGATAAGAAATCTATAGTTGCCTTTGCTCCTAAATATGATCCACCAATTCCTATTACAATTAGAACATCTGATTGTTTTTGAATTTTTTCTGCAGCAACTTTTATTCTAGCAAATTCATCTTTATCATAATTTACTGGTAAATCTACCCATCCTAAAAAGTCATTTCCTGCTCCTGATTTTTCATCAATTATTTTTGATGCTAACTCCACTTGAGCTTTCATATAGTTGATTTCTGTTTCTTTTACATACCCTAAAATATTAGAGTAATCTAAAGATATTTTCTTCATTTTTCCTCCTAAAGTTTATTATATATTTTAATTTTAAGTTTACTTATTTTTTCTTGTTCTTTGAAGCTCAAATAAATATGAAATTAAATTTTCTCTAAGTTTATTATCTATATCCAAAAACTCTATTCCATATTCAATTTTATAATGTTCTTTTTCTATTTTTCTCTTAATAACACCTTTTACTTCTTCTACCTTTGTACCATTAGTCAAATCAAAACTCAGTATTATTTCTGAATCTTTTTCATAGTTCGTCCTCGATACTATACACATACCTCCACCGCTTAAATCAATACTTATAGCTTGTTTTGGTAATTCTTCTACCTCTTTTTTAGTTGTAACCATTAAATTTACTGGAACTCTAAAAAATTCTCTTCTTTGAGATTTTTCTAATTTTTCTGGAAATTCCAATCTTATATGTGCATAAGGTTCTAATGCCCTGTACATAACTTTTGACTTAAATGCATAAATTCCATCTATTCTTTTTAAACTTACTCTTACAAAATCATTTTTCCTAGCCATCACATATTGTCCACCAGCCATTGGTAAATTTATATCAAGGCATGTAAAATCTTCTTCAACATCAGATATTTTAGTTAAAAAATATTGATTGTCATATTCATCGTTTAAAACCTCTATTTCTACCAAAGTTCCAAGTTCTATAACTTTTTTAGGATCCATCCTATCCCCCTAAAATACTAATTCTATTCCTAATTCAACTCTTCCCTCATTTGCCGCTCTAATAACTCCTGTTCTACTATCAAAATCAACATCAATTATATTACTATCAGCATCTAATCTTCTATCATTAAAATCATCTCCAGTATTTTTTATATATTTTAAAAATACTGATGTACTACTATTAACATTATACTGTCCTTGAATAAATTTTATTTCTTCTTTTTCTGTTGTTGCATTCATTTCTCTTAATAAATAACCTAGTTTTATTAAAGATTTATCATTTATTTTATAAGTACTTTTTATTAACGTTTCTTTATAATCTTTTTCAAGGCTATAAATTTTTCCTTCATTAACATAATAATTTTTATTCAACCCAATAATATTGTATGCTCCATAAGTATTTAATTTACTTCCATAAATATTAACCATTATATAATGATTTTGATAGTCTGATAACCCTAAAGCTTTATCTCTATTTATATATTCATATTTATATTTAATTTTTCCACTATCTGTCAAATTATATTTATAACTTCCATAGTATGTTGTATATAATTTTTCACCTTCATTGAATTTTGATTCAAACCCAACTGTTAAATTGCTTTTTCCACCATAAACCAATTCTCCATTTACTACTGATAGCTTATCAAATTTAACATATGAACTTTCTGTATCTGATTCATTTACTCCTGAAATATATCTGCCTGTCCCTATTTTTTCAGCATAACCTAATGCTGCTTGGAATTTTTTAATCGGATATTTTAAAACAACTTCATAATCTAAATTCTCTGTATCTCCATTTTTCAAAACAAGTGCTTCTAAATATTTATAATTCATTTGAGATATAAAATTGAAACTATCAGAAAAAGAATCATCTATCGTGATAGCTTTCGCATTATTTTCTTTAAATACTCCATCATAATCTGTTCTTGTTTTTTCAACATAAATTCCAAAATTATTATTTACAATAGCAACTCCATAAGAATCAAAAGAATCATATTCATAAGTCTTTCCTGTACTAGAAATTGTATATTGATAAGAATTATGATTATCATAAATTACATTATTAAACCTTGACTTTAAATATCTTTCATAATCTGTTGTATGAAAATTTAAAGTAAATCCCTTCCCTATTTCTGTATCCATTTGTCCTTTTATTAATAAAGAACCGTTTTTTCTTTCTTTATCAGAAGTTTTTCCTTCTAAAAAAAGTTCATAGTTACTTCTTTTAAAAGCAAGTCCTAATTGATGTGCTCCCTTAAAATCGCTGTCTTCTGTTCCACTATCTTGATAATCCATATTTGATTTTAAATAAACATTTACATCATTTAAAAAATTAAATTTTTCAGAAAGCCCTGCTTCAGAAGAAACGAATTTATTTTTTCTATATATAGTGTCCTCTATTAGCTTAACTCTTTCTTCTACTTTTGATAAATTTTCTTTATTTTCATCATTAGATTTTTTATTTGCTTCTATTCTATCTTCAAAAGAATTAATTCTTTCTAAATATGTTTTAGAATCAAAACCAAACTTTGATAGCTCTTCAGAAAACTCATAAACTATATGTTCTAACACTATTAAATCTTCTCTATCGGCTTTATCTTGCTCTACTCTGTCTAAAGTTTTAGAAAGATAAAAAGCCATATCAAATCTATTTATTCCCTTTTCTCCATTAAAAATATCTCCATTTATGTTCAATATTCCTTTTTGAGATAAATTTTCAATTGATTTATATGCCCAATGCTCTTTTGTTATATCTTTAAAAATTATACTTGAAGCTGTTGTTTCTATTGAAAATATATTTACAGCAATCAATAGAAAAAATAATAAATTTGTCATTTTTTTCATAATTTTCCTCCGGTACAAGTATAACACAAAGTATACTTTAAGGCAACAATTTGACTTGTAATTCACACTGTATATTTTACAATAAAAAAAGCTTAACTTCAATTAAAAAGTTAAGCTAAAATATCAAAATGGTTGGGTTGGAAGGATTCGAACCTTCGCATGACGGAGTCAAAGTCCGTTGCCTTACCGCTTGGCGACAACCCAATTGCCTAATTATGATATACTTTTTCATAGGTTTTGTCAATATTTTTTCTATGAATAATCTCTCTTTTACATGTTTTATTTCTCTATTTATTTAAAATCAACTGTTTATTTATTTAAAAAATTTACTCTCATTATCTTTAAATATTATTTATAGATTCTAGAAGAATAAAAAACGTGCCTTTAAAAGGCACGCTTTTTATTCTTCTTCAATATCTGCTATTTCAGCTGTACTAAGATTTTTTTCATAGTACTCAATAACAATATCAGTAATTTCTTTTCTTTTCTCTGGAGTAATCGGGTGAGCTATATCTTTAAACTCTCCACTTGGCATTCTCCTACTTGGCATTGCTACAAACATTCCTTTTTGCCCATCAATTATTTTTAACCCGTGAATTACAAAACATTCATCAAAAGTTACGTCTGCATAAGCTTTTAACTTTGCTTCATTCTCACCTTTTACAACTCTAACTCTTACATCTGTGATTTTCATGTCTTTTGCACCTTCCTTTTAGGTTTGTTTATATAAAGTCATTTAGACTTATAAAACAATCTTCAAATTCACCTCTTAATTTCTTGTAGAGATTCTGTGAATTTTCCTTATCCGAAATCAAATAATAACAACTACCACTGCCCGACATTTTAAAGTTTTTACTAATCTTTATTAATTTCTCTTCAAAGGTTTTAATTTCGTTATTTAAGAGCAAATTTGTTTGTTGAAGGTGATTATGAATATTTTCTATTACTTTTTCCAAATTATTTTCTTTTAACCCTTCTATAACTTTTTCAATATCTGCCCATTTTTTTTCTTCTAACTTACTAAAATTTTTAAATGCTTCAGCTGTACTTATGCCAACTTTAGGTTTTATAAGTATTACTTTTGCATCTAAATTATTTTCCACTTCTTCCAATTTTTCACCAATACCTTTTGCTCTAGACATCTTGTTATTAATAAAAAATGGAATGTCAGCTCCTATTTTTTTTCCTAAATCAATCATTTCTTTTTCTGAAAGTGGAAAATTATGGTAAGTATTTAAAGTTTTTAAGAAAAAAGCTCCATCAGAACTTCCTCCACCTAATCCAGCTTGTGATGGTATTACTTTATCCAAATATACCTCAATATTTTCTCTTTGTAAAGAGGTACTAATGTAAAAGGCCTCGTATACTTTGTAAATTATGTTATTTTCATTAAGAGGTACATATCTGTTATTCGACTTTATTTCTAAATTTCCTTTTTTTTCAAAAAATTTTATATTTAATGTATCAAATAAATTTATAGGAGCCATAATCATGTCAAGTTCATGATATCCATTCTCTGTTTTTCCAAGAATGTTAAGTCCTAAATTAATTTTAGCATTTGCTTTTACAATATATTCAATCATAGGTCCTCTAAACTATCCTCTCTTACTAAATCTTCGTCATTAGTAATTATTTTTTTAGTTTCCATAATTTCTATCAAATCTGATGCATCTGCTTTTCCAACATTTCCAGAAGGAACTGTTACTATTTTAGCCTTGATATATCTATTAAAATATTCAATTTCCAATATATCATTTTCTTTTACTGCTGCTGCTGATTTTACTACTTTACCATTAATTTTAATTTTTTTATTATCACAAACTAATTTTGCTACTGTTCTTCTTTTAATAATTCTTGAAACTTTTAAAAATTTATCCAATCTCAATCTATTCACCTCTTTTATTTTTGTTTATGTACATTTCTTTTTCTCTAAAATTTTTCTCAAATTCTTTTATAACTTTTCTTAGCTCTTCAGAAGCATCAAAATTACTTAATTTTGCAAAATTTGTCATTGCAAAAAGAATTTCTCCATATTTATTTTTTATTTTTTCTTCATTATTTTCGTTTATATTTTTTTTAAAATCTTCATATAAACTATCTATTCTATTTAAACTTTCTTGAATATTAGAAGGTTCTATTTCAAATTTTTTAATTTTACTTTGTATTTTATATGCTTTTTCAAGGGGTGGTAGAGCTTTAGGAATTCCATCTAAAACAGATTCTCTATGTTTATGAGCTTTTTCTAATTTTTTTATCTCCTCCCAATTAGTTAAGACTTCTTCACTATCTTTAACTTCAATATCTCCAAATATATGTGGATGCCTTCTAATTAGTTTTTCTGTTATTTCTCTACAAACATCATCAATTGAAAAATAATTTTTTTCTTCCATTATCTCTGATTGAAAGACTATTTGCAAAAGTAAATCGCCTAATTCTCCTTTTAATTCTTCATGATTTTTTTCTTCCATAACTTCTAATACTTCATAAGTTTCTTCTAAAAGGGTTTTCTTTAAAGTTTCTAATGTCTGTTCTTTATCCCAAGGACAACCATCTGGCCCTCTTAATTTTTTCATAACTTCTACCAATTTATAAAATTCCATTCTACTCTTCTCCATCCATTAATTCAAAAAAATCAAATATATTTTCTACTTTTATTGCCTTTTCTTTTCCAATATATTTAATTTTATTTTCTAATATCAAATTATTCAATTTTTCTACATCAAAAACTGATTCATTTATTTTTATAATATATTCATTTTTTTCAGTTTTTATTTCTCTTATCCCTAAAACTTTTGAATTTAATTTAATCTCATTATAATCAAATAAATTCTCTACTTCTTTCGGCATTTTACCAAATCTATCTATTATTTCATTTTTCAATTCTAAAAGTTCTTTAACTTCAGAAATTTTAAGTATCCTTTTATAAATTACTACTTTTTCTTCTTCTGATATGTAATAATCAGGAATATATCCTTCTATACCTATGTTTAAAACAACATCATTTTCTTCAATTTTTATACCTTTTATTTTTTTCATTTCATCTTCCAACATTTTAATATACAAATCATATCCAAAAGATTCAATTGCTCCATGTTGTTTTTCACCTAATATTTCTCCAGCTCCTCTAATTCTCATATCTTCTAAGGATAATTGAAATCCAGCTCCAAGATCTCCTAGACTCATTAAACTATCTTTTCTTTGTTCTGCCTTTTTATTAAGCTTCCTATCTTTCTCTATTAATAGGTAACAATAAGCTTTTTTTCCACCTCTTCCAACTCTTCCCCTCAATTGATAGATTTGAGAAAGCCCAAGTTTTTGAATTCCTTCTATAATTATAGTATTGGCATTTTCTATATCAATTCCATTTTCAATAATTGTTGTTGTAAGTAAAATATCAAATTCTCCATTTTCAAAAGCATGAATTTTAGTTTTTATTTCACTAGCTAACATTCTTCCATGAATATATTCAATTTTTACGTGACTTGGTAAAATTTTATGAAGCTCATTAAGTTTATTTTTCATATTATTAACAGAATTATATAAATAAAATACTTGTCCTTCTCTGCTAATTTCTTTCAAAATTACTTCTCTTAATTTCTTTTCGTCATTTTCTAAAAATTCTGTTTCAACTGGAATTCTATTTACTGGAGCTGTTTCAATTATAGAAATATCTCTTATCCCTAATAGTGCTAAATTTAAAGTTCTTGGAATTGGTGTAGCTGTAAGTGTAAGCATATCTACATTTACTCTTAATTTTTTCAATTTCTCTTTTGCCTTTACACCAAATTTTTGCTCTTCATCAATTATTATAAGTCCCAAATCTTTAAAAGATATATCTCCTGATAAAAGTCTATGAGTTCCTATTAAAACATCTATTCCACCAATTTTTATTTCTTCTATAATTTCTTTTTGAATTTTTGGACTTTCCAATCTTGATAATAGTTTAATATTTAAAGGAAAATTTTTAAACCTTTCTATAAATCTCTCATAATGTTGTTGTGCCAAAACTGTTGTAGGTGCTAATAAAACTACTTGCTTTTGATTCATTGTTGCTTTAAATGCTGCTCTAAGTGCTACTTCTGTTTTTCCATAACCAACATCACCACATACTATTCTATCCATTATTTTATAGCTTTCCATGTCATTTTTTACATCTTGAATAGCTTTCATTTGATCTTTCGTTTCTTCATATGGAAACCCTTCTTCAAATTCTTCTTGCCAAACTGTATCTGGTGAAAATTTAAATCCATTACTAGCTTCACGCTTTGCTTGTATTCCAATAAGTTCTTTAGCATAAGCTTCTATATCTTTTCTTAATTTTTCACGTTTTTTACTAAATCCTTTTCTTCCTAATTTAAATATATCTGGAACTATTCCTGGTTCTGATATATATCTTTCTATTCTATTTATTCTATCTATTGGAACATAAAGCTTATCTTCATCTGCATATTTTATTGCAATATAATCAGAATTATCTATAACCTCTATACCTAAAAATATTCCTACTCCATAATTTTCATGGATTACATAATCATTTTTTCTAATTTGGTTTATATTATTAAATTTTAAAGCTTGAGTCCTCTTTTCACTTCTCTTTATTCTTATTCCTTTTAATTCTCTATCTGTCAAAACTATTTGTTTTTCTAATTTAAAACCTTCAAAATGTGGAATTCTTTCAATATCCACTTTATAATCAGCAAATAATTCTGTATATCTTTTTTTCTCTTCTGTATAAATTGTTATTTTATTTTTTTTGCTTAACTCTTTTAAATACTCTATATTCATAAAATTTTCTATCTCATCATTAGAAAATCTTTTTAATTCAATTTTTTCAGATATAGTAGTTATTTTTTTGTACACTTCTCTTAAAGTTTCTTCATTTTCTCTGTTATTGAGTATATATTCTTCAAATCTATAATTACTTAATTCTTCATTTTCTAATATAATTTGAAAATTTTTAAGGCCAAATTCTTCAATTAAGCTTAAAAAATTAAATGTATTTTTATCATCCATATTTCCTGGAATTTCTATTTTTTCTAATTTTCCAATAGATTTTTGAGTATCTATGTCAAAATTTCTTATTTCTTCTAATTCTTCATCAAAAAAATCAAGTCTTATTGGTTCCTTTTCTGTATAAGGAAAAATGTCTAAAATATCACCTCTTATACTAAATTGACCTTTTTTTTCAATCAAATAATTTTTTTCATATAGGTTTTCTATTAAAAAATCTTTAATTTCATTTATTTTATAGTTCTTATTTTTCTCTAAAAGAATGCTATTGCTTTTTTTTAAATATTTTCTAAATAATGAATCAATAGAAATAAATATAATTCCATTTTCATTACTTTCTAAAAAATTTATTAACTCAAAATTTTTACCTTTAAATTCTTCTGGAGTATAATTATAATTTTCAATTTTTACTTTTCTTATTTTAGAAAAATCTTCAACTGAAAAATAAAAATCATTAATATTTTTATTAGATGAAGATATATAAATTACCTTCTTTTCTTTATTGATAAGATAAAAGGGTATACTTCCTCTATATAGTGTTCCTTCTATATCTTTTAATTCACTATACATTAAAATGCCTCCAAGTTTTATATTTCAAATACTAGTTATTTTAACTCTTTTTTTTAATTAATTCAAGTTTTGATTATGTACATGGACAAAAATATTTATTATATCTTATACTTTATTTTTCTTAATTTTAGTTAATTTATTGTTTTTTAGTACACTTTTTTCAATTTTTATAAACCTTTTGTTTTTATACTTTAGATTTATTTATATGTATATACACAAAAATAAAATATGTTTTCTTTTATACATTCTTATTTTACTGACGTTTATTCTTTCCTATTAATTATTAATACCATCATTTTAGTACTTTTTTATTCATGTACATATACAAAAATATTTATTCTATCTTATGCTTTATTTTTTTTAACTTTATATAATTTATTATTTTTTAGTACACTTTTCTTAATTTTTATAAACCTTTTATTTTTATACTTTAGGTTTATTTATATGTATATACACAAAAATAAAGTATGTTTTCTCTCATTATACTCTTGTTTTATCAAGT
>RRZT011055531.1_pt1 | contig 10753 bp, 7 predicted proteins | sample 2165551 | NCBI WGS metagenome assembly RRZT01 (sample SAMN10456910, study PRJNA506462) | wastewater metagenome | biome: wastewater; feature: sludge; material: wastewater sludge; isolation source: wastewater sludge with Escherichia coli K12::gfp cells carrying plasmid... | place: USA: Moscow, Idaho ...
AGGATCTCCTTGGCGTACTTGGCGACCTGGTGGCCGTGCGCGTAGTTCTGGTTCAGCAGGAAGACCTTCTGGATGTCCTTCTGGTCCTTCATGAAGCTGGTCAGCGCCTCCATCTTCATCGAGGTGTCGGCGTCCATGCGGAAGTGCCAGTAGCTGCACTTGCTGTTGGTCAGGTCGGGGTCGACCGCCGAGTGGTTCAGGTAGACGACCTCCTTGCCGGGGTTGCGCTCGTTGTGCTTGTTGATCGCGTCGATCAGCGCAGCCGCCGCGCCCGAGCCGTTGCCCTGGGTGACATAGCGGATGCCCTGGTCGATGGCGGCCTTCAGCGCGGTCAGCGACTCGGCCGGGCTGAGCTTGTTGTCGAAGGGCACGACCTCGAACTTCACGCCGGCCGCATTGCCCGCGCCGCTGAACTTCTCGGCAAAGAAGCGGAAGCTGTTGACCTGGTTCTGGCCGACCGGCGCCATCAGGCCCGACAGCGGATCGATCCAGGCGATCTTCACCGTCTCGCCCTTCTGGGCCATCGCGCCCGAGCTGGCCGCGGCCAGCAGCGCGGTCAGCGCGAGCGAGCGCACCGTCAAGGACCAGGAAGGGGAGCCATGGGAACAATGGGAAGAAGCGGAAGCGGGGCTGCGAACCATCTCGTCGTCTCCTTTTCATGTCGCCGGACCGGCCGGGCTGGATGTGGAAAGGATGGTGGCCCCGCGTCGTCATCATCGCGTCAGGGATGTCCATTAGCGGCTGTCGCCGCCGGGACAAGCGCTGGAAAGTACGCTGTGAACCCAGCGCTGCCCGACGAGAATCGGTGGTTCACTCAGACACACGATACAGGGGAATCGAAAAAGGACCGTTGTCCGTGCCACTTGCCGTCGCCGACTTCCCATCAGAAGCAACTGTGACCATCAGACGTTCCACATTGCTGGTTCCCGCGCATCCATTGGTGTCGAGGGTCAGCGTGGTGACCGGCGCGCCGGTGGCGGCATTCCAGGCATAGGTGCCCGCCTCGATCCCGGCACCGCCGCAGCTGGCGTGCGTGGCCGATCCGAGATCGCCGATGGGGTCGATCATCACGAAACGGCCCCCCGAGGTGAACCAGAACTGCTGCGTCCCCGTGGGCGAGCCCAGCGCCCAGACGCCGGTGATCGGCGACGATCCGGACAGGCTGTCCTGGACCCGTGTCAGTTTCCTGAGCCCATTGACCTGGGCCGACTGCCCGTCGGCGGACAGGATGATGGTCGCCTGGCCTGAGCCGGGATTCGACCCGGAGCCCGTGCCGGCGCAACCATTCGTGTCGAGCGTCAGCGTGGTGCGCAGCGCGCCCGAGCTCGCATCCCAGGCATAGGTTCCGGACTCCAGGCCCGGGTCGCCACAGCCTGCCCGACCGGCAGCGGCCGCCTCATCGTCGCCGACCGGATCGATCATCAGGAAGCGTCCGCCCGAGGTGAACCAGAATTGCTGGCCGCTCAGGTGCGACGAGTCCACGGACCATGCCGCCCACAGGCCGACGATCGATGGGCCGGAGCCGGACGGGGACTCCGGGGTCTCCCCGCTGCCGCCACCGCACCCTGACAGGGTGGCGGCGAGCAGCAGCGATGCCGCTCCCGTGACCCGACGAAACGCGCGACAACCAGACTTCTTCATCAGACTCTCCCTCTGCGGAAGGCCCTGATGTCCGGCTGGACAGGATCGGACAGGCTGCTTCCGCACTGTCCATCCTCATGATGGCCGGCGGGTTCCCGTCGGCCATGATCTGCCGCAAGGCAGTCGGCCGACCCGTCTCAGACGCCCGGCAGCCGGTGCTCGCGGAACATCTCGCGCAGCCGGGCCTTGAGCATCTTGCCGGTGGCGGTGTGCGGGATCTCGTCGACGAAGACCACGTCGTCGGGGATCTGCCACTTCGCGATGCGGCCGTCGTAGAAGGCCAGCATCTGCTCGCGGCTCAGCTCGCGGCCGGGCTTGCGCACCACCACCAGCAGCGGGCGCTCGTCCCACTTCGGGTGATGGCAGGCGATCGCGGCGGCCTCCAGCACGTCGGGATGCGCCATCGCGATGTTCTCCAGCTCGATCGAGCTGATCCACTCGCCGCCGGACTTGATCACGTCCTTGCTGCGGTCGGTGATCAGCATGAAGCCGTCGGCGTCGATCGAGGCGACGTCGCCGGTCGGGAACCAGGCCTTGCCGCCGATCTGCTGCAGCGGCGAGTCGTCGCGGTTCAGGTAGCCGCTGACCACCCAGTGGCCGCGCACCACCAGGTCGCCGGTGCTGCGGCCGTCCCAGGGCTGGGGCTCGCCGCTGGCGCCGATGATCTCCATGTCGATGCCGTAGATCACCCGGCCCTGCTTCTCCAGCAGGCGGTGCTGCTGCTCGGGCGGCAGGTCGCGGTGCTTGGCCTTGAGCTTCGACAGCGTGCCCAGTGGCGACAGCTCGGTCATGCCCCAGGCGTGAATGACCTCGACGCCGAAGTCGTCCTCGAGGGTGCGCATCATCGCCGGCGGGCAGGCGGAGCCGCCAATGACGGTGCGCTTCAGGGTCGAGAGACGCAGGCCGTTCTGCTTCATGTGGTTGATGACGCCCAGCCAGATGGTCGGCACGCCGGCGCTGAAGGTGACGCGCTCGGACTCGAACAGCGCATGCAGCGACTTGCCGTCCAGGTGCGGCCCCGGAAAGACCAGCCTGGCGCCGACCAGCGGCGCGCTGTACGGCAGGCCCCAGGCGTTGACATGGAACATCGGCACCACCGGCAGGATGGTGTCGGCCGAGGAGCTGGCCATCGCGTCAGGCAGCGCCGAGGCCAAGGCGTGCAGCACCGTGGAGCGGTGGCTGTAGACGGCGCCCTTCGGGTGACCGGTGGTGCCGGAGGTGTAGCAGATGCAGGCCGCCTCGTTCTCGTCGAACTCCGGCCAGGCCCAGTCGCCGTTCTCGGCCTCGACCAGCTCCTCGTAGCACAGCAGTGCGGGAATCGTCGTGCTGGCCGGCATGTGGGCGCGGTCGGTCATCAGCACGAAATGGCGCACGCCGGGCAGATGCGGCGCGAGCTTCTCGACCAGCGGCAGGAAGTTCAGGTCGAAGCACAGCACCCGGTCCTGCGCGTCGTTGATGATCCAGGCGATCTGCTCCGGGAACAGCCGCGGGTTGATGGTGTGCAGCACCCGGCGCGAGCCGGAGCTGCCGTAGTACAGCTCGAAATGGCGGTAGCCGTTCCAGGCCAGCGTGCCGATCCGCTCGCCCGGCGCGCAGCCCAGCCGCTCGATCGCCTGGGCCAGCTTGCGGCTGCGCAGCTCCGCGTCCCGGTAGGTGTAGCGGTGGAGGTCGCCCTCGACGCGCTTCGAGACGATCTCGGTGTCGCCGCTGTGGCGGGCCGCATGGACCAGCAGCGAGGAGATGGTCAGCGGCATGGTCATCATGTGCGCGCTCAGGCTCAGTGCAACGGGGGTCGTGTTCATGTCGGTCATGGGGGCGCCATCAGGTGGATCGGTCGCCCAGTCTAGGAATCCCCCCCGGCGGGCGGGACGCGGTTTTCCCGGGTGAAATGTCGTCTTGGTGACGGCCTGGCGTCGATCTCCGAACGATTTCCGCACGATCTCAGTGCGATCCGCGCGCCGAATTCCCCCGGCCGGCCGCCCTGCAGGCCCCTCGCCTACACTGCCGCGCATGACTGCCGATGCCCCCGCCTTCGATCCGCTCACGCTGCGCTGGATCAACCGCCATGCCCGACTGCAGGCCCCGTTCGCCACGCCGCAGACCGGCGAGGCGCTGCCGGTGCCGCACTGGATCGCCACCAGCGACGCGGCGGCCGCCGAGCTGGGCTGGCCGGCCGACTGGTGGCAGGCGCCGGGTGCGCTCGAGGCCTTCTCGGCCGGAACGCCGTGGCCGGGCATGGCGCCGGTGGCCACCGTCTACAGCGGCCACCAGTTCGGCCAGTGGGCCGGCCAGCTCGGCGACGGCCGCGCGCTGCTGCTCGGCGAGGTCGACACGCCCGCCGGCCCGCGCGAGATCCAGCTCAAGGGCAGCGGCCGCACCCCCTATTCGCGCCGGGGCGACGGCCGCGCGGTGCTGCGCTCGTCGATCCGCGAATTCCTGTGCTCGGAGGCGATGCACGGCCTGGGCATCCCGACCACCCGCGCGCTGGCGCTGATCGGCTCGCCGCTGCCGGTGCAGCGCGAGCGGGTCGAGACCGGCGCGATCGTCGTGCGCACCGCGCCGAGCTTCCTGCGCTTCGGCCATTTCGAGCACTTCTGCCATCACGCCCGCGCCGGCGACTATCGCGCGCTGCAGCAGCTCGACTTCGTCATCGAGCATCACCACCCCGCCTGCCGCGAGGCGGAATTCCCCGCGGTGGCGATGCTGGCGGAGATCGCCCGGCGCACCGCCGAGATGATCGCCGCCTGGCAGTCGGTGGGCTTCTGCCACGGCGTGATGAACACCGACAACCTCTCGGTCCTGGGCCTGACGATCGACTACGGCCCCTTCGGATTCCTCGACGGCTTCGACCCGCAGCACATCTGCAACCACTCCGACCACCAGGGCCGCTACGCCTTCGCGCAGCAGCCGCAGATCGCCTGGTGGAACCTGCACGCGCTGGCGCAGGCGCTGGTGCCGCTGGCCGGCAGCGTGCCCGAGGAGGCGGCCGAGCGGCTCGGCGAGGCGCTGGGCGCCTATCCGGACACGTTGCAGACGGCGATGGGCCGGCGCATGTTCGCCAAGCTCGGCCTGAGGACCCGCCAGGACGGCGACCGCGAGCTGCTCGACGACCTGATGCGCGAGATGGCGCGCTACCGCGCCGACCACACCCTGGTCTGGCGCCGGCTGGCCGATCAGCGCGCCGACGGCGGCGCGCCCGACACGCCCGAGCCCGCGCGCGATCTCTTCGTCGACATCGCCGCCTTCGATGCGTGGGCAGTGCGCTATGCCGCGCGGCTGCGCGCCGAGGGCAGCGTCGACGCCGAGCGGCGCGAGCGCATGAACGCAGTCAACCCGCGCTTCGTGCTGCGCAACCACCTGGCCGAGATCGCGATCCAGCGCGCCGAGCGCGGCGACTTCTCCGAGGTGCAGCGGCTGCTCGCGGTGCTGTCGCGCCCCTTCGACGAACAGCCCGACCAGGCCGACTGCGCCGCGCTGCCGCCCGACTGGGCGCAGACGCTGGCGGTGTCGTGCTCGTCCTGATCGCGGCCCCCATCCCGGGAACAGGCGGCGGCGCCGCACGCAAGCTTCGCTAGACTCCGCCCTGCCCCGGCTCCAGCCGTCCCGTCCTGAGAAAACCGCCTGATGAAGATCCTTCTCGACTTCCTGCCGATCGTCCTGTTCTTCCTGACCTTCAACCAGGCCGAGAAGCGCCCGGACGAGGCCGCCGCGCTGGCCACCGACTGGTTCGGCTTCATGGTCTCGGGCGGCGCGGTCGGCGCCAAGGAGGCGCCGGTGCTGCTGGCCACCGTGGTGGTCATCCTGGCCACCGTGCTGCAGGTGGTCTACCTGAAGCTGCGCGGCCAGAAGGTCGACACCATGCTGTGGGTCAGCCTCGGGCTGGTCACGGTGATGGGCGGCGCCACCATCTACTTCCACAGCGAGACCTTCATCAAGTGGAAGCCCAGCGTGCTGTACTGGGTGATGGCCGCGGCTTTCTGGCTCAGCCCGATCCTGTCGGGCCGCAACCTGCTGAAGATGATGATGGGCGAGCAGGTGGAGCTGCCCGGCTTCGTCTGGCGCAACCTGAACCTGGCCTGGATCGGCTTCTTCAGCCTGATGGGCGTGCTCAACCTCTGGATCGCCTACAGCTACGACACCAGCACCTGGGTCACCTTCAAGTCCTTCGGCGGCATGGGCCTGATGCTGGTCTTCATGGTCGCGCAGGGCATCTACATGAGCCGCCACATGAAGCCGGCCGAAGGCGACAAATCATGAACGCACCGAGAGTCTCCGTTTCCGCCATCGAGCAGGCGCTGCGCGACGCGCTGGCGCCCGAATCCCTGCAGGTCATCGACGAAAGTCACCTGCATGCCGGCCACGCCGGTGCCGCCTCCGGAGGACATTACCGGGTGCTGATCCGCAGCGCGCGCTTTGCCGGATCGAGCCGGATTGCCCGACATCGCCTCGTGTATGATGCCCTCGCCGGGCTGATCCCCCTGGGCATCCATGCCCTGGCCATCGAGGCCGATGCAGCCTGAGCGCCCCGACCGCTGAACAAAGCAAAGGCCCACCCACTCCATGAAGAAGCTCTCGATCGCTGTCTCCGCCGTCGCCATCGCCGCGGCGCTGCTGCCGGCCCTGGCCTCGGCCCAGAACATCGCCATCGTCAACGGCAAGGCCGTGCCGAAGGCGCGCTTCGAATCGTTCATGACCCAGATCACCAAGCAGGGTGGCCAGGAACGCACGCCGGAGCTGGAGCAGCAGGTTCGTGACGAGATCGTCCTGCGCGAGATCTTCGTGCAGGAAGCCGAGCGCCGCGGCCTGCAGCGTGATCCGGAATTCCGTGCGCAGATGGAAGTCGCGCGCCAGAGCCTGCTGATCCGCGAGCTGTTCAACAACTACCAGAAGACCAGCCCGGTCAGCGACGATGACCTGAAGGCCGAGTACGAGCAGATCAAGTCCGCCAACAGCGGCAGCGAGTACCGCGCCCGCCACATCCTGGTCGAGAAGGAAGACGAGGCCAAGGCGATCATCGCCCAGCTCAAGGGCGGCGCAAGCTTCGCCGAGCTGGCCAAGGCCAACTCGAAGGATCCGGGCTCGGCGCCGAACGGCGGCGACCTCGACTGGGCCTCGCCGGGCAACTATGTGCCCGAGTTCTCGCAGGCGATGACCAAGCTGACGAAGGGCCAGTTCACCGACGCGCCGGTGAAGAGCCAGTTCGGCTACCACGTCATCCTGCTGGAAGACACCCGCTCGGCCTCCTTCCCGTCCTTCGAGGAAGTCAAGCCGCAGCTGGCCCAGCGCGCCCAGCAGCAGAAGCTGGCCAAGTACCGCGATGACCTGAAGAACAAGGCCCGCACCGACTACAAGTTCGGCGCGCAGTGATCCACCCCTGAGATCCTCGGCAAGAAAAGGCCCCGGCCGCGCGAGCGACCGGGGCCTTGTGCTTCAGGGGCGCATCAGACCTTGGCGGCGACCCAGCTCTGGACGCTGGCCAGCGCCTCGGTCAGCTTCGACGGGTCGGTGCCGCCGGCCATCGCCATGTCCGGCTTGCCGCCGCCCTTGCCGCCGACCTGGCCGGCGACGAAGTTGACCAGCTCGCCGGCCTTGACGCGGGCGATGCTGTCGGCGGTCACGCCGGCAGCGATCTGCACCTTGGCGCCATCGACCGCAGCCAGCACGATCGCGGCGGTCTTGAGCTTGTTCTTCAGCTGGTCCATCGTCGTGCGCAGCGTCGCGGCGTCGGCGCCTTCCAGGCGCGCGGCCAGCACCTTGAGGCCACCCACGTCCACCGCCTGCGCCAGCAGCGCGTCGCCCTGGCTGGAGGCCAGCTTGCCCTTGAGCGCGGCGATTTCCTTCTCCAGCGCGCGCAGCTGCTCCTGCAGGCCGCCGACCCGGGCCTCGACCTCGCTCGGCGCGGCCTTCAGCGCGCCGGCCACGCCATTGACGGTGGCTTCCAGCGACTGCAGATAGGCCAGCGCACCCTCGCCCGTCACCGCCTCGATGCGGCGCACGCCGGCGGCCACGCCGGATTCCGCGACGATCTTGAACAGGCCGATGTCGCCGGTCGCCTTGACATGCGTGCCGCCGCACAGTTCCTGGGTGCTGCCGATGCTCAGCACGCGCACCGTCTCGCCGTACTTCTCGCCGAACAGCATCATCGCGCCGGTCTTCTGCGCGTCGTCGATCGACATCAGCTGCGCGACGGTGCCGACGTTGCCGAGGATCTCGGCGTTGACGATCGCCTCGATCTGGCGGATCTGCGCATCGGTGACCGGCGCGTTGTGCGCGAAGTCGAAGCGGGTGCGCTCCGGCGTGACCAGCGAGCCCTTCTGCTGCACATGCGTGCCGAGCACCTCGCGCAGCGCCTTGTGCATCAGGTGGGTGGCGCTGTGGTTGCGCACGATGCGCGCGCGGCGCTCGCCGTCGACCTTGGCCGTGAAGACGTCGCCGACCTTCACCGCGCCTTCGACGACGCGGCCCTGATGGCCGAACACGTCAGCCTGGATCTTCATGGTGTCGTCGATGACCACGCGGGTCGTGCCGTTGCGCAGCTCGCCCGAGTCGCCGACCTGGCCGCCAGACTCGGCATAGAACGGGGTGTGGTCGAGCACGACCACCGCATCGTCGCCGGCGCCGGCCGCCTCGACCTGCGTGCCGTCGACATAGACCGCGACCACCTTCGAGGTCTCGCAGACCAGGTGCTCGTAGCCGTGGAAGGCGGTGGCCACGCCGTCATAGGCCAGACCCGCGGCCATCTTGAACTTGCCGGCGGCACGCGCCTGCTCGCGCTGGCGGTTCATCGCCGCCTCGAAGCCGTCCTGGTCGACCGTCACGCCGCGCTCGCGGCAGACGTCCGCGGTCAGGTCGACCGGGAAGCCGTAGGTGTCGTGCAGCTTGAACGCCGTCTCGCCGTCGACCTGCTTCGTGTCGCCGGCCAGCGCGCCTTCCAGGATCTCCATGCCGTTGGCGATGGTCTGGAAGAAGCGCTCCTCCTCGGTCTTCAGCACCGCGAAGATGCGGTCGGCGTTCTGGCGCAGCTCGGGGTAGGCCTCGCCCATCTCGACCGCCAGCGGGTGCACCAGCGTGTGGAAGAACGGCGCGCGCGCGCCGAGCTTGTAGCCGTGGCGGATCGCGCGGCGGGCGATGCGGCGCAGCACATAGCCGCGGCCTTCGTTGCTCGGGATCACGCCGTCGGCGATGGTGAAGGCGCAGGCGCGGATGTGGTCGGCGATCACCTTCAGGCTCGGGCTGGCCGCGTCGCAGCCGGCGCTGCCGTCGGTCACGCCCGCGGCGAAGTCGACCGCGTTCTTGGCTGCGGCCAGCAGGTTCTGGAACAGGTCGATCTCGTAGTTGCTGTGCTTGCCTTGCAGCACGGTGGTGATGCGCTCCAGGCCCATGCCGGTGTCGACCGAGGGCTTGGGCAGCGGGTGCATCACGCCGTCTTCGGTGCGGTTGAACTGCATGAAGACGTTGTTCCAGATCTCGATGTAGCGGTCGCCGTCTTCATCGGGGCTGCCCGGAGGGCCGCCGGCCACGTCCGGACCGTGGTCGTAGAAGATCTCGGTGCACGGGCCGCAGGGGCCGGTGTCGCCCATCATCCAGAAGTTGTCGGACATGTAGCGGCCGCCCTTGTTGTCGCCGATGCGCACGATGCGCTCGGCCGGGACACCCACCACCTTGTTCCAGATCTCGTAGGCCTCGTCGTCCTCGGAGTAGACGGTGACCCAGAGCTTGTCCTTCGGCAGCTTGAAGTGCTCGGTCAGCAGCTCCCACGCGTACTGGATCGCGTCATGCTTGAAGTAGTCGCCGAACGAGAAGTTGCCCAGCATCTCGAAGAAGGTGTGGTGCCGCGCGGTGTAGCCCACGTTGTCGAGATCGTTGTGCTTGCCGCCGGCGCGGATGCACTTCTGCGAGGTGGTGGCGCGGCTGTAGGCGCGCTTGTCGAAGCCCAGGAACACATCCTTGAACTGGTTCATCCCGGCGTTGGTGAACAGCAGCGTCGGGTCGTCGCCCGGCACGACCGGGCTGGAGGCGACGATCTGGTGGCCCTTCGACTCGAAGAACTTCAGGAAGGTGGAACGGATTTCGGAGGCTTTCATCCTTGGCTTTCGACGGCTGGCCGGGTGGCCTGGGGTGAGCGGAGCAAAGTTTTCGATTATAGAAGTTCGCCCTCGGGGCGGTCGCCGGAGTCGCTGCCGTCGCGCCCGCCGGCGCGGACGCGCTCGGCCAGGAAGTCGAACAGGCGCTCCTCGCCGCAGAAGGCGACATTGAAGCGGATCCAGGCGGTGGGCTGCATTGCGGCGGTGAACAGGTGGCCGGGGCCGAGCATGATGTCGCTGCCGGCGGCCTGGTTGGACAGCATGCCGGCGTCGGGCAGCTGCGGATGGCGTGCCCACAGGAACATGCCGGCCTTCGGCTCCGAGAAGATCTCGAAGCCCAGGCGCGCCAGCCGGCCCGCGACCCGCTGGTGCGCCTCGGCCAGGCGGTCGCGCAGCGCCTTCAGGTGCTTGCGCCAGCGCCCCTCGGTGAGCGCGCCGTAGACCAGCCGCTCGCTGAACTCCGACGAGGTCAGGCCCGAGATCATCTTCAGCTGCGCCAGGTCCTCGATCAGGTCCGGGTGCGCCACCAGATAGCCCACCCGCAGGTTCGGCGAGATGGTCTTGGAATAGCTGCCGACGTAGATGACGCGCGAGAGCTGGTCCAGGCTGGCCAGCGACGGGCGCGGCTCCGGATCCAGATCGACATAGATGTCGTTCTCGACGACCAGGAAGTCGTGCTTCTCGGCCAGCTGCAGCACCCGGTGCAGGTGCGCGAGTTGCGCGGTCGAGCCGGTCGGACTCTGCAGGCGCGGCTGGGTGAAGAAGACCTTGGGGCGGTGCTCGATGATGGGCTTCTCGAGCGTGGGCAGGTCGTAGCCGGGCGGCGTGCGCGGCACGCCCACCAGCTTGGCGCCTGCGAAGCGCAGCGAGAACAGCAGGTTGGCGGAGCCGGGATCGTCGACCAGCACCGCGTCGCCGGCGCGCACCAGCCGGCGCGCGGCCAGGTCGAGCGCCTGGCTGGATCCCTGCGTCAGCAGCACCTGCTCGGGCACGATGGCGATCTCCTGCTCGGCCATCGCGTCGCGGAT
>RRZT011741903.1_pt1 | contig 10752 bp, 11 predicted proteins | sample 2165551 | NCBI WGS metagenome assembly RRZT01 (sample SAMN10456910, study PRJNA506462) | wastewater metagenome | biome: wastewater; feature: sludge; material: wastewater sludge; isolation source: wastewater sludge with Escherichia coli K12::gfp cells carrying plasmid... | place: USA: Moscow, Idaho...
AACACATAGTTTTAAAGATATATCTGGACATTGGGCAGAGAGTGAAATAGCAAGAGTGGCAGAAAAAGGTTGGATTACTGGATATCTAGATAGTACATTTAGACCAGATGAACCAATTACAAGAGCAGAAACAGTAAAATTAGTAAATGCAATACTTGAAAGAACACCAGATATAAATAAACTATTGCCTAATATGATAGAATTTAAAGATAATAAAGATAAAGATAAATGGTATTATATAGAGATACAAGAGGCAGCAAACTCACATGAGTATGAAAGAGAAAATAATAAATCAAAAGAAACATGGATAAAATTATTACCAATAAGAGACTGGGCAGCATTAGAAAAAGAATGGTCAAAAGCAAATTCTTCAAGGAATTTTGGTGAAGTGAAATAAATGAAATAAGCAGATAGATTAAATCTATCTGCTTTAATTTTATTATTCTATAGTCTATATTTTAGTGTTTATTAATCTTTTTCTTTTTTATTAAAGATTTTATCAGCTATTTTTTGTGAAATAGGTATACCAATATTTGCAAGTGGTATTGAAATTAATGTACCAACTAATGCAGATTTTAAAAATGCAAGTAAAAATCCAGTTTTAAAACCATAGTTCATTATTACCATAATTAATGCCATAGGTACAGATATGAAAACTGCAGCTAAACATGATAACACAATATTATAATACTTACTATTCATAAAAAATTCCCTCCTGTTATATTTATTAAATATTATTAAATAGGCTATTAACTATGTCCTTAGCATGGTCAAAATATTTATAGGGAACATAGATTTTATATCTTTCATTTAAAGGTCCCGTTTTAAAAGCTAATGCAGCACCTAGCACTTTTGTATAAGTATATGGGATATTGTTATTTTCTAAAACTTCCTTTAACATTTCTGCCCATGTTATTTCAATATCAATAAGAAAACATAAATCATCATCTTTTAACTCTCTTAATTTTTCATTCTTACATTTAGGACATTTTTTTTCATTAACTATTAATTTACATTTATCACAATACATAATATCACCTCATATTATTTAATATTGTTAAAATTATTCTGCTATCTCTAAAGAGTTAACAAATCCCTCATCTGGTGTGGCAAATACTGTATTAAAATTCTCGTAGAAAACCATACCAGGTTTTGCTCCTGAACTCTTTTTTACATTTTTCTTTTCGGTATAGTCAACAGGAATATTGTTTGAATACTTTCCCTTACTATAATATGCTGCCAGTATAGAAGCCTCTTCAATAACTTTATCTGTAATCTCATTTCTATCATTTCTTATAATTACATGGCTTCCAGGCATATTTTGAACATGTAGCCAAATATCATTTTTATTTGCAAATTTCATTGTGAGTTCATCATTTTGTCTATTGTTTTTACCTACATATATATTATATCCTTCAGAGGAAATATAATGATATGGTTTGGTTTTTATAGTTTTTTGATTTTTCTTTTTACGATTTTTTATATAACCTTCTGCAATTAACTCATCTTTTATCTCTTCAAGATTATTTACTTCAGTTGAATTATCAAGGCTTGTCAATATATTTTCTAGATAATCAATATCTCCTTGCGTGTCCTCAATCTTTGTAGTTAATAAATTTTCTGCATTTTTAAGTCTAGAATATTTTTTATAATATAATTGTGCATTTTTATTTGCATCAAATTTTTCATTTAATGGTACTTTTAATATATCCATATTTTCAGAATAAAAATTTTGTAATTCTACAGATTTTATTCCCTTTTCTTTAATTAAATGTAGATTTGCGGATATTAAATCAGCATATATTTTATACTTTTCTCTATCTTTAGATTCGACTAATTCTTCCTTTTGTTTAATTAATTTATTTATAGCTCTATCTAAATTAGTTTGTACAGATTTTTTTATATCATTTGATTTTTGATTTATTCTATTTATCTTATCATTTTTAGTATAGAAAATATCTAAGACTTCTGACATGCTTTCATTATATACTTTATCTTCATTATTAAATTGTTTTAAATCTAGAGTGTAGAATGCACTATAGCCACCGTTATGTTTAGTTACTAACATAGGATGATATTCATTGTTATCTATATCTAAAATTATCTTAGAAAACTCATTGTAAAGTCTTGTTTTCTCATTTTCATTTAATGTTGAGATCATATTTTTAGAATCAATATCTGCCCGCAATGCAATTTCCTCACTAATCATTGGACTTAATCCCATATAATTTGTATAGAAAAATTTAGATATTAATATGTTTGGTGGATTATCATGAAATTTTTTATAAAATACATCTTCTTTTAAATCAAGGGGATTTATTTTCTCCTGCCCAGGAGGTAGTGAATATTCTAACCCTGGTAATATCTGTCTAAATCTACTTTTATCTATGGAAACTTTATTTATAGAATCTATTATTTTATTGTTATCATGATTTACTAATATTATATTACTATGACGACCCATGATTTCTATAATAAGTCTTTTTTTAGTAGGTAATCCCAACTCATCTAATGCAGATATATCTATAAAAATAATTCTATCCATTTTATATTGCTCGATATTTAATACAATACCTCCTGATAAATGCTTTCTAAGTACCATTACAAATAGAGGAGGTTCTTGTGGATTTTGTTTTTGCGTATTTGTGAAATGAATTCTTGGATTACTACTATTTGATGATAATAATAATTTATAATTTTCACCATTATTATATATATTTAAAATTATCTCATCTTCTTCTGGCTGATGTATCTTTCCAACTCTTCCACCTAATATTTTATTTTCTATTTCTTTAACTAATGATCTTGTTACTATTCCATCTAATGACATTATATTACCTCCATTGTTTTACTAATTTAAGTATATCATTTTGAAAAGCTTTAGGAGCAGTGATTATTATAAATGTTAAGAAAATGTAACAATCTATGGTATAATTTAATATATACGATTATAATAGTAGAAAATATAACAGTAAAAAATAAACTAGAGAGGATGAATAGTGTGATAAAAAGTATGACTGGCTTTGGTAGGGGAGAAAGTTTTAATGAGCTACAGAATTTTAATGTAGAGATAAAAACAGTCAATCACAGATATAATGATATTATTATAAAAATGCCTAAGCATCTTAACTATTTAGAAGAAGAAATAAAAAAACTAATAAAAGCTAAAATATTAAGAGGTAGAGTAGAAGTATTTATAAAATTAGAATATGATGAAGGTTCTGCATCAAAAGTAAATGTGGATTTACCATTAGCTAGAGCATATAGAGATGCTATTCAAGAATTACAAGATGATCTAGGTATGGAAGATATTTTAAATATAAGAGATTTATTGAGATTTACTGATATTATAAAAACAGAAAAAATTGAAATGGATGAAGATGAAACTTGGAATATACTAAAATCTGCTTTAATAGATGCTATAGAAGAAGTTGTATTGATGAGAGAAAAAGAAGGTATTGAATTATCAAATGATATAAAAGTACAAGTGGAAAAGATAGAAACTTATCTTGAAGAAATACAAAGTCGTTCAGGTACTGTAGTAGAAGAGGCGAAAGAAAAACTAGAACTTAGAATAAGTGAATTATTAGATAGTGAATATGAAATAGATGAAGAAAAACTAGCTAATGAAATAGTATTCTTAGCAGATAAATCAGATATAAATGAAGAGATAGTTAGATTCAAATCACATATTGACCAACTATTAAACACTATAAAAGAAGATGATGCTGTTGGAAGAAGATTGGATTTCTTAATACAAGAGATAAATAGAGAAGTAAATACTATTGGTTCAAAATCCAGTGATATTGAAATTACAAGAAATGTAGTAAATATAAAATCTGAAATAGAAAAGATTCGTGAACAAGTGCAAAATATTGAATAATGGGAGTGAATAAAATGTCAAAAGGTTTTTTATTAGTTGTATCAGGACCGTCTGGTTCAGGTAAGGGTACAGTATGTAATAATCTTTTAAACAGAAATAATGGGATTGTATTCTCTGTATCAACAACAACAAGATCTCCAAGAGAAGGAGAAGTTGATGGAAAGGATTATTTCTTTATTGATAAAGAGAAACATTTTAAAATGATAGAGAATAATGAATTTCTTGAAAATGCAGAGGTACATGATAATTTCTATGGTACACCAAAGGAATTTGTATTTGAAGAGATTGAAAAAGGTAATGTAGTGCTTTTGGAAATTGATGTTCAAGGTGCATTGCAAGTAAAAGATGTTTATTCTGAGGCTGTTACTATATTTTTAGTGCCACCTTCAATGGAAGAATTGGAGAGAAGAATTAGAAATAGGGGAACTGAAACAGAGGAATCTATAAATTTAAGAATGTATAATGCATTAATAGAGATGAAAGTAATTGATCAATACGATTATATTGTTATAAATGATGAAATTGACAATGCAGTAGAAGAATTGGAAAATATAATAAAAGCAGAAAAATTAAAAGTTATTAGAAATAATAAAACAATAGAAAGTATTTTAAAATAAAGGAGGAAGAATATGTTTAATCCATCAATAAATAAATTATCAACTATAGGAGATAGTAGATATACATTAGTAGTATTAATGGCAAAAAGAGCAAGACAATTAATAGATGGTGCAGAACCATTAATAGACACTAAAACAGAGAAACCAGTTAGTATTGCAATAGAAGAAGCTGTAAGTGGAAAAATAACATATATAAGAAGAGAATCAGAAGAGGAGCAGGAATAATATGTTAAGAAATAAAAATATATTAGTTGGTGTATCTGGTGGGATAGCAGCTTATAAAGTTGTTGAAGTGGTTAGTAGATTAAAGAAGCAAAATGCAAATGTTGATATAATAATGACGAAACATGCAACTGAATTTGTATCAGAATTGACTTTTAGAACATTATCACTAAGTCCAGTATATATAGATATGTTTGATAAACCTGTGAACTATGATGTTGAACATATCTCATTAGCAGAAAAAGCTGATTTATTTTTATTAGCACCGGCAACGGCAAATATTATAGGAAAGATAGCAAATGGCATTGCAGATGATTTACTTACAACAACCGTTATGGCATCAAAGGCAAAGAAAGTATTTGCACCGGCTATGAATACAAATATGTATTTAAATCCTATAACTCAAAATAATATTGAAAAATTAAAATCATTAAATTATGAATTTATATCTCCTGGATTTGGTATGCTTGCTTGTCAAACTGTAGGACCAGGCAGAATGGCTGAACCAGAAGATATAGTAAATTATATAATAGAGTGTTTTAATAAAGAAAGTGATTTAAAAGGTAAGAAAATAGTTATAACAGCAGGTCCAACAATTGAAGAAATAGATCCAGTGAGATATATAACAAATTATTCAAGTGGTAAGATGGGGTATGCAATAGCAATTGCAGCAAGAGATAGAGGAGCGGAAGTTGTACTTGTATCTGGACCAACTAAACTTGAAAGACCAACAGGTTTAAAGATAATTGATGTAAAATCAACCAATGATATGCTAAAAGCAATTGAAGATGAATTTGACAATACGGATATATTAATAAAAGCGGCGGCGGTTTCAGACTATAGAGTTAAGAATAGATCAGATATAAAAATTAAAAAAGATAAAGATGCTGAAACTTCAGATATGACTTTAGAATTAGTTGAAAATGTTGATATAGCTGGGTATTTTGGAATGATTAAAGATAATAGGATTATGGTAGGATTTGCAGCAGAAACCAATGATCTTATAGAAAATTCTAGGAAGAAAATTAAAAATAAAAACTTAGATTTTATAGTAGCTAATGATGTAACAGTTGAAGGAGCAGGTTTCGATATTGATACTAATATTGTAAAAATAATAGACAATGATGAAATGAAAGAATATCCTAAAATGTTAAAATCTGAAGTTGCAGATATTATATTAGATAAGGTTGTAGATATAGCAAATAAGAAAGCTAGATAATATTATCTAGCTTTCTTATTTGAAAGGATGATAATGTGAAAAGATATGCAGATATTATAATTGAAAATAGAGCATCTCAAACAGATAAGCCATTTACTTATTTTGTAAATGATGAACAAATTGATTATCTTGAAATAGGTATGAGAGTTATAATTCCTTTTGGAAAAGGTAATAAACCAATAAAAGGTTTAGTTATAAATTTAAAAAATGAATATACTGGAAAATATGCATTGAAAGAAATAAGAGAGATAATAGATGAAAAACCAATTGTAAATAGTGATCTATTGGAACTAAGTCTTTGGATGAGTGAATATTATATATCTCCGTATTTGGATTCTATAAATACAGTATTGCCACCAGGGGATTTTAAAAAATTAAAGACTAAATTATCTATAGCAGATAATATTGATATTAATAATATAGAATTAAATACAATAGAATTAGAAATATTGAATTTAATTAAAGATAATATAAATGATTTAGATATATTAAAAGAAAAGATAAACAATAAAAATATAAATACGATTATAAGAAATCTTGAAAATAACAATATATTAAAATCTAGTCTAATTATTGAAACTAAAATAAACAAGGCATATGAGAATTATATAAGATTAAATAAAAATATAGAAAATCCATTGGAACAATTAAACAATAGGGCATTTAAACAAATTGAGATAGTAGAATATCTATTAACTGCAGATGGTGAGATAAAACTAAGTGAACTATTATCTAAGACCAATAGTTCATCAACAAGTATAAAATCTCTTGAAGAAAAACATATAGTAATTGTGGAAAAGAAAGAAAAAACTAGAGAAGCAGTAAAAAGAGATATTCCATATTATAAAAAGCATATATTAAATGAGGAACAGAAAAATGCTATGGAAAAAATATTTAATTCTTCGGGAAATGATTTTTTATTACATGGAATTACAGGTAGTGGAAAGACAGAAGTATATCTACAGATTGTTGAAGAAATGCTAAAACAAGGTAAGGATTCGATAATTTTAGTCCCAGAGATTTCATTAACACCACAAACTATAGATAGATTTGTTGGAAGATTTGGAGATAATGTGGCAGTATTACACAGTAGATTATCTTATGGAGAGCGATTTGACCAATGGAGAAAGATAAGAGATGGTGAAGTAAAGATTGTTATAGGAGCAAGGTCGGCAATATTTGCACCATTTAATAATTTAGGTGCTATTATAATAGATGAAGAACATGAAAATACCTATAAATCTTCTATGAATCCAAAATATTCTTCCTCTGAAGTTGCAAAAAAGAGAATTGAAAAAGGTGGTATATTGTTAAGAGGTTCAGCTACTCCAAGTTTAGAAACATATTATGAAGCATTAAATGGAAATATTGAAATAATAGAATTAAATAATAGAACAAATAAAAAAGCACCACCCAAATTAGAGATAATTGATATGAGAGAAGAATTAAATAAAGGTAACAATACTATGTTTAGTAAAGAATTGTATAATGCCTTAAAATCAAATTTAGAAAATAATAGACAGAGTATATTGTTTTTAAATAGAAGAGGACATTCTACATTTGTATCTTGTAGGGCTTGTGGTTATGTAGTAAAATGTGATGAATGTGATGTATCACTAACTTATCATAGAAAACAAAATCTATGTAAATGCCATTATTGTGGACTTACTAAAAAAGTTCCTAACATCTGTCCAGAATGTGGAAGTAAATATATTAGATATTTTGGAGTTGGGACAGAACAGGTTGAAGAATTTACTAGATCCTTATTTCCAAATGCAGTTATAGATAGAATGGATTTAGATACTGTTAGTGAAAAAGATAGCTATGATATAAAATTAAATAATATGAAGGAAAATAAAACCGATATATTAATAGGGACACAGATGATAGCTAAAGGTTTAGATTTTAGTAATGTAACATTAGTTGGGATAATAACCGCAGATACAAGTTTAAATCTTCCGGATTTTAGAGCCTCAGAAAAAACTTTTCAATTAATAACCCAAGTTGCTGGAAGAGCAGGTAGAGGAGAATTAGACGGAAGGGTTATAGTCCAGACCTATACACCAGAGCATTTTAGTATAAATTATTCTAAAAATCATGATTATAAGGGTTTTTATAAAGAGGATATAGAATATAGAAAGATATTTGGTTTTCCACCTTTTGTAGAATTATTTTCAATATTAATATATGGTGAGAATTTAAATGATGTAAAAGAAATATCTATGATTTTAAAAGAAAAAATAGAAGAGCAAATAATAGTTAAAAATATAGAGGTGGAGATAATAGGACCTTATCCTTCACCCCTTGATAAGATAAAAAGAAATTTTAGATATCAAATACTATTTAAAGTAAAAAAAGAAGGTCAATTAAGGTTAAAGAACATACTAACGAGGGTATGTATTAGAAGTAAGGATGATATAAATTTAAAAGGTGTAAAATATAGTATAGATATAAGTCCAATATCTATATTATAAAAGTAGGAGGAATAATATGGCAATTAGACAATTAAGATATATAAATGATCCAATATTGAGAAAAGAAGCAAGAGAAGTTAAAGAAGTAAATGATAGAATAAAAGAATTATTAGATGATATGATAGAGACTATGAATGAAAACAATGGTGTGGGCTTAGCAGCTCCACAAGTTGGTATACTGAGGAGAGTTATTGTAGTTGATGATGGTTCAGGGCCTATAAAATTAATAAATCCTGTAATAGTTGAAAGTTCAAATGAAGTTATTATAGATACAGAAGGTTGTTTAAGTGTACCAGATGAAATAGGTGAAGTTATAAGACCAAAGAGAGTTTTGGTTAAATATATAGATGAAGATGGAGAGAATAAAGAATTAGATGCAGAAGATTTATTGGCAAGAATACTTTGTCATGAAATAGACCATTTAAATGGTATATTATTTGTTGATAAAGTAGAAAGTGAAGAAGCTATTTAATGGAGGAGATTCAGTGAAGATAATTTATATGGGGACACCTGATTTTGCTGTAGAACCTTTAGTTTCATTATATAATAGTAATCATGAAATTGCTCTTGTTATAACACAGGAAGATAGAAGATCTGGAAGAGGTAAGAAATTAAATCCAACGGCAGTTAAGAAAAAAGCATTGGAATTAAATCTGGAAGTATTTCAACCAGAAAATATTAATTCTTTAGAATCCATTGAAAAAATTAGAGAAATTAATCCAGATATTATTATAGTAACTGCTTATGGACAGATATTAAAAAAAGAAATACTTGAACTACCTAGGTATGGCTGTTTAAATATCCATGCTTCTATTCTTCCTAAATATAGAGGTGCAGCTCCAATAAATAGAGCTATAATGGATGGGGAAATAGAAACTGGCATTACAATTATGGAGATGGAAAAAGGTCTTGATACAGGGGATATGTTAATGGTAGAAAAAGTTCTTATAGAAGATGATTGGGATTCACAAACTCTTCACGATAAACTTTCTACAATAGGTGCAAAGTTAATAGTTAAGACATTAGAAGATATAGAAAAAAATGTAATAACAAAAACACCACAGGATGATTCAAAAGCAAGTTATGCTGAGAAGATATTTAAAGACACAGGTTTAATTGATTGGAATATGAGTGGGAAAGACTTGGCCAATTTCATTAGGGGATTAAAACCTTGGCCAGGAGCATATACATTTTATAATGGAAGTATTTTTAAAATTGGAGAAATTGAATTAAAGGAAAAACAAAATTGTGATATAATTGGAAAGGTAATTGATTTATCTAAAGAGGGTATATTGGTAAATGGAATTGATAGTTCAATACTTATTAAAATGGTTCAAATCCCAGGTAAGAAAATGATGAGAGTTGAAGATTTTTTAAGAGGTAATGAATTTGATATTAATACTATATTAGGTAAATAGAATGGAGATGGTAGAATGAATCCTTATTATGTAAGTCATATTTTTAGAAATATGGATCAAACTTGGGCTATTATGCTTATTGTAGCATTTGTATTATCAATGTACTCACAGTTTAAAGTGTCTAATACATTTAATAAATATTCACAAGTTAGAAGTACATCGGGAATGACAGGAAGAGAAGTTGCACAGACAATATTGCAGAGAAATAATATTTATGATGTAGTTGTAGAGCCAGTTGGTGGAAATTTAACAGATCATTTTGACCCTAGGACTAAAGTTGTTAGATTGTCAGAATCTGTTTATAATAGCAATTCGGTATCTGCAGTTTCAGTAGCAGCTCATGAAGTTGGACATGCTATGCAACATCATGAAGGTTATTTTCCATTGAGATTAAGATCAGCAATAGCACCAATAGCAAATATTGGTTCTAGATTTGTTTGGATATTAATTGTTTTAGGAATGTTTATAAGTCCCATTTTAGTAGAGCTTGCAATAGCATTGTATTTAGGAATTGTAATATTTCAAGTTGTTACATTGCCAGTAGAGTTAAATGCAAGTAGAAGAGCATTGGCGCAATTAGAAAATGGTATAATTCCAATGGATGAAGTGAGAGGTTCAAAGAAAGTATTATCCGCAGCTGCATTGACTTATATAGCAGCAACATTGACAGCATTAGCAGAATTATTGAGATTGATTGCAATATTTGGAAGAAGAAACAATGACTAACCTAGCCTTTTAGGCTAGGTTTTTTTGAGGAGGAATTATGAATTCAAGAGAGATAATATTAGAAATACTTTTAGAAATAGAGAATAAAAAATCTTATTCAAATTTAACAATTAATAGTTATTTAAATAAATATAATTTAAAAAAAGATGAAAATTTAATTAGAAAAATTGTATATGGAGTATTAGAAAACAGA
>RRZT012083040.1_pt1 | contig 10752 bp, 15 predicted proteins | sample 2165551 | NCBI WGS metagenome assembly RRZT01 (sample SAMN10456910, study PRJNA506462) | wastewater metagenome | biome: wastewater; feature: sludge; material: wastewater sludge; isolation source: wastewater sludge with Escherichia coli K12::gfp cells carrying plasmid... | place: USA: Moscow, Idaho...
ATGGGTTGAGGTAAATGATCTTTAGAAATGTTTAGAGCTCCTGTAAAACCTGGAAGAGTGTTATTTGAAATAGCATGAGTTTCTCCAGAAGATGCAAGGGAAGCTTTTAGACTTGCTTCGTATAAATTACCAGTAAAGACTAAAATATTAGTTGATTAATTAATTTAAAATGAAAGAAATAAAAGATTTAAAATTAAAAGCTCTAAAAGATTTAAATGCAATGGAAGTTGCAGATTTAAAAAAAGAGCTAGTTAGTGCTAAAAAGACGATGTTTGAATTAAATATGAAATTAGAATTAAATGAATTAAAACAAACTCATTTAATTAAAGCTTTAAGAAGATATATAGCAGTAATAAACACAATTGCTTCTTGAAAAACAATTTAATATTGCTTAATTTTAAAAATATGAGATTGAAAAAAGGTATTGTGACTAGTTGTAAAATGAACAAAACAATTGTTGTTTCTGTTGATTCACACATAAGTCACCCTAAATATAAAAAAAGATTTAAAGTTACAACAAAATTTTATGCTCATGATGAAGAAAATAAATTCAAAGAATGAGATGTTGTTACAATTAAAGAAACTAGACCATTATCTAAATTAAAAAGATGGCTAGTTGTTGATTGAGAATAATTTAGTACTTAAGATAAAAAATATGATACAAACTGAATCAAGGTTGGTTGTTGCAGATAATTCTTGAGCTAAAGAGGTTCTATGTATAAAAGTTTTATGATGATCACATAGAAGATATGCTTCTGTTTGAGATATAATTGTAGTTGCTGTTAAAAAAGCAGACCCAAACTGAAACGTAAAAAAGAAAAAAGTTGTAAAAGCTGTTATAGTAAGAACTGCTAAAGAAATCAGAAGAAATGATGGAAGTTTTGTTAGATTTGATGATAACGCTTGTGTAATAGTTGATGATAAATGAGAACCAAAAGCAACTCGTATATTTGGTCCTGTTGCAAGAGAATTAAAACTAAAATGATTTCAAAAAATAGTTAGTTTAGCTCCAGAAGTTTTATAATTATAATAACTAAATTTTTATGAAAATTAGAAAAGAAGATAATGTATTAGTTATATCTGGAAAAGATAAAGGTAAAACTGGAAAAGTATTGAAAGTTTTAACTAAAACTAATAGAGTTGTTGTAGAATGAGTAAATGTAGTTACAAAACATTTGAAAAAAATGGGTACTACTCCTGGACAAATTATCAAAAAAGAAAACTCAATTGATGTTTCTAATGTAATGCTTGTATGTCCATTTACATCTAAACCAACTAGAGTATGATTTGTAGAAGTTTCTGACAAATCAGGAAGTAAAAAATTTAGATTTTCTAAAGCTGCTTTAAAAGCAAAATGAGGTGAATCTAAAGACTATATAATAAAATAAATTATTTTATAAAATAAAATAACATGTACCTTAAAGAAAAATATGTTAAAGAAATAGCTCCTTCTTTAAAAACAAAATTAGGTCTTTCTAATGTTATGGAAATACCAAAAATAGAAAAAGTTGTTTTGAACATGTGAATTTGAACTTATGTAAGAAGCTGAAATAAAGATTATTCATCTTTATTGAATGATTTAGCTTTAATATCTGGACAACAACCAGTTGTTAGATTAGCAAAAAAAGCAGTTTCTAACTTTAAACTAAGAATCTGAATGCCTGTAGGTTTATCAGTTACTCTTAGATGAGATAACATGTATGCATTTTTAGAAAAATTAATCGATGTAGTTTTACCTAGAGTAAAAGATTTCAGATGAGTTTCTAAAAAATCTTTTGATTCTGAAGGAAATTATAACTTCGGTATTAAAGAACATACAATATTCCCAGAAGTTCCACAACTTGATGTTGTAAAATTTCACTGATTACAAATAACTATAAAAACAAATACTAAGAACAAGGATGCTTCAAGAATGCTTTTAGAAGAAATCTGAATCCCTTTTTCTAAATAATGTTTTAATTTTTTAATAAAATAGTAATGGCAAGAAAATCAAAAATTGCAAAAGCTGAGAAATTAAAAACTAAGTTTTTAAGAGCTATTGCAGATTGAAGAAAACCTAAATTTGCTACTAAAGTGTTTAATGTATGTAGCGTATGTTGAAGAACTAGAGGTTATATGGGAAAATTCGATATGTGTAGAATTTGTATAAGAGAAAAAGCAAATGCTTGAGAATTACCATGAGTAAGAAAATCAAGCTGGTAGTAAAAAATTAAATTTAGTTTATTAAGTTTTATAATTATGATAATAGATCCAATAGGAGATTTATTGACAAGGTTAAGAAATGCTTATTTAGCAAGGATTTTAGAAGTTAAAGCTCCATATTCTAAATTAAAATCAGATGTATTAAAAATCTTAAAAAGAAATAAATATATTGTAGATTTTGATGTAGTTGATGAAGAAAACAACAAAAAATCATTCCTTATAAAATTAAACAATGTAAGAGAAACATTATATGTTCCTACATTTAAAAGAATAAGCAAACCTGGTCAAAGAATATATATTTGATTTAAAGATATAAAAAAATCAAGAAATTGAAAATGAATATATATACTTTCTACTCCAAAATGAGTTATTACTTGATATGAAGCTAGAAGTTTAAATGTATGAGGTGAACTTATTTGTGAAATTTTTTAATAAATTTTATATATTAATAATAAAAAAATGTCTAGAATTGGTAAATTACCAGTAGTGTTACCTGAAAAAGTTGAAGCTAAAATTCTTGATAGAGTATTAGAAATTAAGTGACCTTTATGAGTTTTAAAACTTGAATTTAATCCTTTAGTTTCAGTTAAAATAGAAGATAATTCAATTATTGTTACTCCAAACGACTTAGAAAATGCTTTATCAAAAGCTTTATGGTGAACTACTAGAGCCAATATCAATAATATGGTAGTTGGTGTTTCTCAATGATATAATAAATCATTAGAAATAGTATGAGTTTGATATAAATTTGAACTTGCTTGAAACAATTTAGTTTTAAGTATTGGTTATTCTCACAAAGTTGAAATGGTAACTCCAGAAGGAATTACTTTAAAAGCTGATGAAAAAAATAAAAATATTGTACATTTTTCATCAATCGACAAACAATTGTTATGAGAATTTGTTGCTAAAGTAAGAGCTAAGAAAAAACCAGAACCATACAAATGAAAATGAATAAAATATGTATGAGAAGTTATTAGAAGAAAAGCTTGAAAATCTGGTAAATAGTAAAATTTTTAAAATTTAATTTTTTTAAAAAAATGTTAGCAAAATTTGCAAAAAGATTAAGAAGAAAAGCAAGAGTATGAGGTAAAATTACTTGAACTAGCGTAAGACCTCGTTTAAGTGTTTATAGAAGTAACGCAAATATCTACGCTCAATTAGTAGATGATGTTACTGGTACAACTCTTTGTGCTTCTTCTGATATGAAAATAGATGTTTGAACAAAAACTGAGAGAGCATCTAAAGTATGAGAAGACTTAGCTACAAAAGCTAAAGCTTTAAATATTACTGAAATAGTATTTGATAGAGGTTGATTTGCTTACCATGGAAGAGTTAAATCTCTTGCTGATGGAGCTAGATCTGCTTGACTAAAATTTTAATACTTAAATTATATATTTATGACAACTGAAGGAAAAAAAGTATTTAATAAAAAATCAACAAATACCTTCAAAGCAGAAAAAGAGTTTAGAGAAGAACTTTTAGCCATAGATAGAGTAACTAGAGTTACTTCTTGAGGTAGACAACTAAGATTTAGAGCAGTAATGGTTATCTGAGACTGAAAAGGTAAAGTATGACTATGAACTGGTAAATCTTGGGAAGTAGTTGATGCTATAGCTAAAGCTGTATCTGATGCGAAAAAAAATATGGTTACTGTTAAAATTGAAAATGGTACAGTTCCATACAATGTAAATTTAAAATATAAATCTGCAAAAGTTATGGTTCATCCAGCTTCTGAATGAACATGAATTATTGCTGGTTGATCTATGAGAAAAGTTTTATCAGTTGCTTGATTTAAAGATGTTTTAGCTAAAAGATATGGTTCAACTAACCTTATTAATAATGCTAGAGCAACAATTAACGCTTTAACTTCTTTTAAAGACTAATTTAAATAATAATCAAATTTGATATGTTATCTTTAAATAATATAAAACCTAATAACTGATCTAAAAAAGTTTCAAAAAGAGTCGGAAGATGAAATGGTTCTTGAAAAGGAACATATTCATGAAGATGAATGAATGGACAAAATTCAAGATCAGGTGGTTGAATGGGGCCTTGGTTTGAAGGTTGACAAACACCTTTATTCAGAAGAATGCCTAAATTGAAATGATTTTCAAACTTTAACTTTACAACTAGATATAGTATTGTTAACGTTGGAGATTTAGTTTCATTAATTGAAAAATGAATTACTGAAATTACTAAAGAAGTTTTACTTGAAAACGGACTTATTAATAATAAAAAATATAAAGTAAAAGTATTAGGAGATTGAGAAATCACTTCTAAAGTTACTTTAAAAGTAAATAAAGCAACAGCTCAAGCTATTTCAAAAATTGAACAAGCAGGAGGTAAAGTTGAATTAATTTAAGAAAAGAACCTATAAAGTTCTTTTTTTTTATTAAAATGTTAAAAAAATAATTTTTTTGCTTTTATTTATAGCAAAAACTATATTTTTACTTTACTTTTTGAGTTTTTTATTATAATAGTTTAGATTTTAGAATTTAACAAATTAATCATGATTTTAAATCATATGAAATCAATATTTGCTATTGAAAGTTTAAGAAAAAAAATTATAGCAGTATTGTTATTGGTTTTAGTTTATAAATTATTAGCTGTAATTCCAGTTCCTTGAGTAAATACAGATTGATTAGCTGCAATTATTGAACAACAAAAAGGTTTAGCTTTTTTCTCTGCTTTAATGTGAGGTTGATTAAATCATTTTTCTATAATATTGATGTGATTATCACCATATATTAATGCTATGATTATTATTCAACTTTTATGAGTAATTATTCCTAAAATTGGTGATTTACAAAAAGAAGGTGAACAAGGTCAAAAAATAATTACAAAATGGACTAGAAGATTATCATTACCTTTAGCTTTCGTTCAATCTTATGGTATGATATTTTTATTAAACAAATTAGCTTGAGGAACAATAATTGACACAACTAATGTTTCAACAATGTTAATGGCAATGTTAATTGTAACAACTTGAACTATGTTTTTAGTTTGGTTATGAGAAGTAATTACAGAACACGGAATTTGAAATGGTATAAGTATTTTGATTATGGCTTCAACTTTAGCTTGAGTTCCATGAGTAATATCTTGATATATCACGGTTTGAAATTATCAATTATTTGCTGCATTACTTTTAGTTACTTTAGCTATTATTTACGTAATAATTAAATTTACTGAATGAAATAGAAGAATTCCTGTAATTTATTCTAGAACTTGAAGAGATGAAAAATCTTATTTCCCAATAAGAATCAATCAAGCTTGAATGGTACCTATAATATTTGCTGTTTCAATTGTTACATTTCCTTCAATTTTAGGACAAATTTTAGCTTGAAAAAATGCTTGAAGTTTAGCTTATACAATTGGTGAATTTTTAACAAAAAACTTCAGCATGCAAAATCCTAGTTGGACATTTATAGCATTATATTTCTTATTAGTAGTTGGTTTTTCATTTTTCTATGTGTCAATTACATTCAATACTGAAAATGTTGCTGAAAGTATTCAAAAAAGAGGTTGATATATTCCTTGAATTAGACCAGGAGCAGAAACTTCTGAATATTTAGGAAAAGTATCTTCACACTTAAATCTATTTGGTTGATCATTTTTAGCTTTAATAGCTGTATTACCATACATCGCTTCTAAAGTTATGGGTGAAACTGTTGATTTAATTATATCTGGAGCTTGATTAATAATCTTAGTTTCTGTTATTTTAGATATAATTAGAAAAATAGATAGTGAAATGAAAATGTTTGATTATTCAAAATATAAATAATAAAAAATCTCGAATTTAATTCGAGATTTTTTTGTTGTTCATTAAAACTTAAAAAATTAAGATTTAAGCTTTAAAATACATCATTGCTAAAAAGTATTAGTTTTTGAATTTAAAATGCTTTAAAACTTAAATAAATGCTTATTTTTATGCTTTTAAAGTTTTATATTATCTAATAAATTTAAAGTTGTTTCATTTTTTGATTTAGATTTTATAATTTCAACCATTTTTTTGAATTCATTTGATTTTGTTTCATCATTTTTAATTGAATTATAAGCATCACTTATACTTGAAACAAGATTTATGCTATCGTAAAGCTCTATATTGTGACTAAAAATGTCTTGTAAATATAAAATTTCATCTAAAGTTAAATATCAAACACTTCAAACTTTATTTCAATTATTATCAAACTCTAAGTCATTTTTATTAAAAACCTGAACTAATAGATTTTCTCATAAAATAACTCTATCAATTTTTAGATTTAGATTAAGATACTTTTTATCTATTTCTAGTTTAAAATCATCTTTTATTTGAGAGGGAGTATATTTAAAAATGTCTTTTAAAATATAATATAATTTTATTTTTTGAGTGTAACTTAAATTATTTTTAGAAACAAGATCTTTATTATTTTGTAAAAAATTTAATCAAATATCATAATCTTTTGTAGAAATTTCATAAATATTATTAGCAATAGATTTTTTATCTTTTAAAATGTAATCACTTGCTTTTACATCAATATTACAAATATTTTTTATATCATTTTCAAATCAAATATCTTTTTCAATGCATTTGCTACACGAAAATAAAGAAAAGCATAAAATTAAAAACAATATTTTTTTCATAAAAATATATTTAATAAATAAAAGACTGATTTTTAATTCAGTCTTTTATTGTATACTCATAAAATTTTAAAAACTGAATTTTTAAAGAAATTTTAGTATAGTATATGAAAATTAATTATATTATCAATAATTTATTTATTTTGTGCAAGATTGATAATTTTCACTAATTCTTGAATTTTGTCATTGATTTGTTCTTCATTTTTTGAATTTATAGCATTTTTAACACAACAATTTAAATGTCATTCTAATAAGTTCATATTAGCTGATTTTAAAAGTCAAATAACTGCTAAATTTTGTTGAATTATATCAATACAATATTTATCATCTTCAACCATTTGAATAATTTTTTCTAGTGAAGTTTTTGCTTTTTTTAGTCAAATTAATACTTTTTGATTTTTCATATATAAAAATTAATTATTATTTAGATACAAAATGAAACATATCAAAGCTAGAATAAGTCTTTTTTAATTTTTTATAGTAAATTACATCTTTTCCAAAAAAATTGTCTAAAGTTTGATATTGATAATCTATAAGTTTAAGATTTTTCATCATTTTTTCATCATCGTATCAAATATACATATTTAAGTAATTTTTTCAATCTTTTGTAGTAAATTTATTTTCAGTTTCAATTTGATTTTTAAATATTTTTGGAATATTTGTTTCATCAAAATAGTAAAAACTTATAACAGAGTCATTTGGTCAAGCAAAAGTTTTTATACTTTGCGAATCTCAAGAAATTTTATCAAAATTAGAAGTATTTAAAATATGTACGTCATCTAAAAATGTTCAAGTTTTTGGTAAAATAGCAATTACTGTTACTTCTGGAACTCAAAAGAAATTTGTTAAACTTTTATTATTTTTAGAAATTAATCATTTATCTACCATCATCATAGCTTCCATATATCAAATAACCATTTCATTAGGTTTAATTTCATAATTTTTTCACAAAATATTTACTTTATCATTAAATATAAATATTTTTGGAGAACTTTCAGAAATATTTATTTTGATTTTAGAGTTTAAAACATAAGTCTGTACTTCTTTTTTTTGCGTATCAGTTATTTTAAAACTAGCTAAGCTTTGGTAATAAGTATTATTTAATCAAGTAAAAAAGCTAAATAATCAACCAAAAAATATAAAAATTAAAACTATAGAAATATTTGAAATAAATCTTTTATTATATTTTAAAAGTAGGGAATTAATAACAACACTCACACTACTAAAAATCATAGCAAGTCACGCAAATTCTGGTTTTAAAACTATTCAATAACTATAAAATACTCAAGCTGCAATAGGAATTCAAGCTACATTGTAAATTAAAGAAAAGAATAAATTTTGTTTAATTTTTGAAAATGTAAGTTTTGCTAAATTTATAGAAGTTATAATATCATTTAAATTATTTTTAACTAAAATAATATCTCAAGCTTCCATCGCAATATCGCTTCAAGAAGACAAACTTATTCATAAATCGCTTCAAGTTAAAGCAATAGAATCGTTTATTCAGTCTCAAACAAATCATACTTTTTTTCAAGATTTTTGTAATTTTTTAATAAATTCTAGTTTGTCTTGCGGTAGAGTTTCTCAAAGTAAATTTTCTTTATTTAAACCTAATTTTTCTCAAACAAAGTTTACAGCATTTTGATTATCTCAAGAAACTATATAAACTTCAATATTTTGTTTTTGTAGTTTTGAAATTATTTCATAACTTTCAGTTTTTATCTCATCTCAAAGGGAAATATATCAAACTATTTGTTCATTTTTTGAAATAGAAATTACGGTTTTTCCAAGTTTTTCTAAAGCTAAAATATCTTCTAAATATTTATCTTTTGCATTAACAAAAGTTTTATTTCAAATTTTATAATAATCGTCTCAAACTTTTCCAGAAATTCATTTTCAATTTATAACTTCAAAATTTTTAATATTTAAGGCAGAATTATTATTTTGTAAATATTTTGTAATAGCTTTAGAAATCGGATGATTTGAAAGATTTTCTAGAGAATAAATTATTTGGTTTAAATTAGAAATATTTTCATAATTTTTAAACTCTTCAACAATTAATTCTCAAGTCGTTAGAGTTCAAGTTTTATCAAAAACAATTGCATTTAAATCATTTGCTTTTTGCAAAGCGTCAGGATTTTTAATCAAAATTCATAAATTTGCTCAAACTCAAGTTCAAACCATAATTGAAGTTGGAACTGCTAGTCATAAAGCACAAGGACAAGCGATTACTAAAACGCTAACTGCGTAAATTAAAGCATTTTCAAAAGTTCAACCAACTATAAAATACCAAACTAAAAATGTTATTAGTGAAATAATCATAACTCATGGAACAAAGTATGATGAGATTTTGTCGCTTAAATTTTCAATTTGTGCTTTTTTAAAGCTAGTTTCTTTTAATAAATTTATGATTTGATTTACTAAAAAGTCTTTTGACTCTTTAGTAATTTTTGCTTCAAAGTTTCAAAATTGGTTTATTGATCAAGCATAAACTTCATAATTTAATTTTTTTTCTACTAAATTAGCTTCTCAAGAAAGCATTTTTTCGTCAACAGAAGGAGTTCCTGAAACTATTATTCAATCACAAGGAATTTTTTCTCAAGCTTTTACTAAAAATATATCTCAGATTTTTGCTTTGCTAACTTCTTTTTTAATAAATTCATTTCAAGATTTGATTAAAACTTCATTTGGTGCTAATTTTGCTAATTTTTTTACACTTTCAGTTGTTTTTTGTTTAGTTTTTGTTTCTAAATATTTTCAAAAACTAACAAAAGTAATTAATAAAACTCAAGTTTCAAAATATATTCAAGGAATTTTATCTTCGTTTAATCCATAAACGCTTCAAGTTAAAATTATGTAGTTTATGAAATTGTACATTGAAAATAAATAAGCTGCCAAAGTTCAAATACTTATCAAGCTGAACATATTAAATGTTTTTTGTTTTAAAGCAGCAATCGCTCAAACATAAAATTCTCTAGCTAAAAATATTTGTACAATACTTCAAATAACAGCTCAAAATAAAGCCATAATTGGCATTAATAAAGTATTATAAGGAAGTCATTTTATCAAATCATAAATCATAAAAATGACAAATGGAATAGATAAAATCATCAAAGTTATTGATTTTTTATACCAATGTTTTGTTTCATCAAATTCAATTGGTTTTTGTAAAAATGCTCAATATCAACTTGATTTTATAATATTTATAATATCTTCATCTTTTAGAGAATTTTCGTCAAATTCAATAAGTCATTTATTTGAAGATACATTTATAAAAGCACTTTTTACAGATTTATTTTTTTCAAGATTTAGTTTTATTATTTTACTACAACTTGAGCAATGCATTCAAGTGATATCAACTTCTATTTTTTTCATAATACATAAATTATAAATTAATACCTATATGGTAGGTAATGGTATGATATCATTTTTTCTTTTTTTGTCAAAATATATGTATAAAAAATTAATAAAAACTTGAAAAATGGTAACTTATGTTACTCTATCTTTTTGTTGATTTTATTATTATAAAAAATATTATATTTTAGCGAACTAGAGTATATTTAAGTTATTATTTTTTGTTTGCATTTTTTTTCAACTCATATATACTTTAGATAATTATTTTTTAATTTTTTATTCATGAAAAAATCTTCAAAAAAATATTTTGGTTTTACATTGGTAGAACTAATCATTGTAATCACAATATTAGCTATTTTATCAACAATAGCGTTTGTAAGCTTTCAATGATACATTAAAAAATCTCAAGATTCTGTAAGATTAGAATCATTATCTTCAATTTCGAAATGACTTGAAGTTTTTATAATATGGTGGGGCGAAAGGGGCCTCCCGAGAGCTATCGCGATGCCCCTCACACCCCACCCTCAACAATACAAAAAGAGTCTTTTCGAACGAGGTGAGAAACCTCAACCCACAACC
>RRZT012091951.1_pt1 | contig 10752 bp, 10 predicted proteins | sample 2165551 | NCBI WGS metagenome assembly RRZT01 (sample SAMN10456910, study PRJNA506462) | wastewater metagenome | biome: wastewater; feature: sludge; material: wastewater sludge; isolation source: wastewater sludge with Escherichia coli K12::gfp cells carrying plasmid... | place: USA: Moscow, Idaho...
ATAAATGCAATTTATGCTCATCATGGTCATGAAGAACCAATAAATGTTGAAAGTGCAGCTGTTTGTGCAGCAGATGCTTTAAGTGCTGCAAGACCAGGGGCACGAAGAGAGGTTTTAGAGAGCTTTTTAAAACGAGTTGAAGAGATTGAAAATATAACTACAAGTAAAATTGGTGTTACAAATGCTTATGCTATTAATGCTGGACGAGAAGTGCGAGTTATAGTAAATGCAAATCTTGTAAATGATGATGAGGCAGTTTTATTGGCAACTGAGATAGCAAAAGAGATTGAAGAGAAAGTTCAATATCCAGGTGAGATAAAAATAAATGTAATAAGAGAGTTAAGAGCTGAAAGTTACGCTAGATAATCTATAAAAGGCAAAAATATGAAAGAAGCAAAACCAACAACAAAAATTATAGCAGGGGCTTACAAAGGAAAAATTTTAGATTTACCATCTCTTGATGTTACAAGAAGTTCAAAATCAGTTTTAAAAGAGTCTGTTTTTAATGTTTTACAGTTTGATATTATTGACAAAATATTTATAGAATCATTTGCTGGAAGTGGTTCTATTGGTCTTGAAGCAGTTAGTAGAGGAGCAAAAAGAGCTTATTTTATAGAATTAGATAAAAATTCTTACTCTATTTTGGTAAAAAATTGTAAAAATGTGAATATAGAAAAATGTCAGACTATTCAGGGAAATGCTTTTGTTCAAACTCCTCTTATTTTAGATTTTTTGAAAAATTCTAAAGATGAAATAATTTTATATGTAGATCCACCTTTTGATTATAGAGATAATATGGAAGATATTTATGATAAATCATTTAGGATGATAAAAAATATTGAAGTAGATAATATTTTTAAAATTATAATTGAACATCAAAGTGCACTTGAAGTTCCTACAGTTTTAGGTAAATTTAGTTTGGAAAAAACTAGAAAATTTGGTAAAAGTTCATTATCTTACTATAGTTACACTATTTGATGTTTAAATTTGCTCTATTTTTATTAATAACTCTTAGTTTGGTAATGTTTATTTTGCCAATCTTTTATACAGTTTCCCCTTATGAATTAGATCCAAATAAAATTCTTTTGGCTCCTAGTTTTGAACATATTTTTGGAACTGATAGACTGGGACGAGATATTTTTGCAAGAGTTTTACAAGGTGGACAAACTTCACTTATTATTGGATTTCTAGCTGCTAGTTTTTCATCTTTATTAGGATTAATTATAGGAATTACAGCTGGATATTTTAAAGGATATGTTGATAAAACTATTACGGTAATTATTGATTTGTTTTTAACTTTTCCAACATTTTTTCTTCTTTTGGCCCTTGTATCTTATATTGAAGCAAACACACTTATTTTAATAGTTGTTATTTCAATTACTGGTTGGATGGGAATGTCAAGGATGATTAGAAGTGAGAGTTTTGCCATAGGAAATAAGCCTTTTATTAAGATCCTAAAAATTACAAATGTTAGTAAAACAAAGATTATTTTAAAATATTTTGCTCCACTTTTAGCACCTATATTTCTTATTTCTTTTTCTTTTGGCGTAGCAGGTGCAATTTTAGCTGAATCAGGACTCTCATTTTTAGGACTTGGCGTAAATCCTCCTAATATGTCTTGGGGAAGTTTATTAAGTGATGGAAAAGCTGTTATTGATATTGCTTGGTGGCTTAGTTTTTTCCCTGGACTTATGATATTTATAATAACTTTTTGTTTAATTCAAATAAGTGACTATTTACAAAATTTAGCAAATAAAAAAGAGGTAGTAAAGAGTTAAATCTTTACTAACAATTTGTCAAGCAATCCTTGAGATAAAATTCTTTTAGCAAAACCTAGAATATATGTAGCTTTTGTTACGTAATATCTTGGTTTTGGTTTTTGACTTTTTAATATTTCTAAAACAACTTTAGCAACGCTACTTGGAGGAAGAGTAAAAGCTCCTTTATCATCGCTACTTTCAAGTCTAGCTTTAAGCTCACTTTCGTAAGCACTTTTCCAAAAGCTATTTTTTATACTAATGTGTTTTTTGAAATTTATCAAAGAGTTTTCTCTAAATTTTGATGTTACTGGTCCAGTATTTATTGTGCTTATAAAAATATTACTATTTAAAGTTTCAAGTCTTAATGTATCACATAGTCCTTCGATAGCGTATTTACTTGCATTGTAAGCTCCTCTAAATCTTAAAGAGATTATTCCTAAAACAGAACTATGTTGAACAATTTTCCCATAACCTTGATTTCTAAATATTTTCATAGCTTGGATTGTTACTTCATGTAATCCAAAGAAATTTGTATCGAATAACTCTTTTAAAAAATCAGTGTTTATATCTTCAACTGCTCCAGGGATTGCAAATCCTGCATTATTAAAAACACAATCAAGTTTTTTATCTTCTTTTAAAATTTCATTTAGAGCAAAACTTATTTCATCTTTTTTTGTAACATCAATTTTAAAAGTTTTTAATCCCAAATCTTGTAACATTTTTACATCATCTTCATCTCTTGCACTTGCATATACTTTTACATTTTGTTTTTTTAAAAAGAGTGCAGTTTCAAGTCCAATACCACTTGAACAACCTGTAATTAATATATTTGTCATTATATTCCTAATTAAATTTTAGTTATTATATCTAAAAATAATTTGAGTAAAAAATGACAAAAAAAGATAAAGAGATAAAAGAACTGTTAGATATAGAAGTAAATTCTAGAAATACTACTTTTGAAATAAACTATGATAAACCTGACCCACTTTTGGTTGCTAGAAGACAAAATAATGATTATGCAATACTTTTATGTGCTTTGTTCGCTTATGGAAATGCAAAGTTAGTTGTTAAATTTTTGGATAGCTTGGATTTTTCTTTGTTAGAGCAAAGTGAAGAGCGAATAGAAAAGGAGCTTAAAAATCATTATTATAGATTCCAAAGTAGTAAGGATGTAATTGAAGTTTTTAAAACTTTTAGAAGATTAAAACAAGAATATAATTTGGAAAATAGTTTTTATGAAGCTTATAAAAAAGAGAATAATGTCTTAGATGGTATTGACTTTTTAATACAAAAAATTAGGCTCACTTCTTCTTATAGCTCAAAAGGCTTTGACTTTTTAGTTGGAAATTCTTTAAAAAGAGATAAAAATGGAATTATAAAAGACTCAAATGCTCCTTATAAAAGGTGGAATATGTATCTTAGATGGATGGTTAGAAATGATAACATTGATTTGGGACTTTGGAAAAGTATTGAGAAAAAGGATTTAATTTTACCTTTGGATACTCATACTTTTAGGATTTCGCAAAAGTTTGGACTTTTGAAAAATAAAAATTATAATTTGAAATCTGCTATTGAAGTTTCAGAAAAATTAAAAGAGTTTGATTCTTCTGATCCCGTTAAATACGACTTTGCAATTTATAGGTTGGGACAAGAAAAGTTATTTTGATTTTGTTACTTTAATGTTATCTTTGTTTGTTATGATACGGTTCTAATAAATATAGGAGGAAAGATTTATGAGAAAGTTAGTTTCAATTACAGCTTTAATAGCATTAGCAGCAACTTCGTTAAGTGCTTTTGATGCAAAAGAGTTAGCAAAACGACAAGATACTGGATTTAAGTATGAGGGAAAACTTGAATATAAAATTCCAGATGAGAGTACAATTCCAAATAATAAGTTTGGTGAAATGGTTAAATATGGAAAGGAGTTGGTAGTTAATACTCCTAAATATATAGGTCCTGAAGTAAGTGATGAAAAAATGAGATTTGCAGGAAATAATTTAACATGTCAAAATTGTCACTTAGAAGCAGGTACAAAACCTTATGCAGGGACATTTGTTGGAACTTATGCATCATTCCCACAATATGGAGCAAGAGGTGATAGTATTGGAACATTGGCTGATAGAATCAATGGATGTATGACAAGAAGTATGAATGGTAAAGCATTACCACTTGACAGTAAAGAGATGAAAGCTATTGAAACATATATGTTTTGGTTAAGTCAAGGTATTCCTCTAGGAGCTGCAAATAAGCTTCAAGAAAGAGAACTTTATAAAGTTGATAGAAAAATGATTAAACAAAAAGCGGCAGATCCTATAAAAGGGAAAGTTGTATATGATACTCATTGTGCTTCATGTCACGGTACAAACGGTGAGGGGATAAAAAATGAAGGTTTAGCTACAGGTTATATAAATCCACCACTATGGGGGCAAGATAGCTACAATAAAGGTGCTGGAATGTATAGAACACTTAAAGCAGCAGATTTTATTAGAAGTAATATGCCTTTAGGTGCATCTAAAGATAGTCCTATCTTAACAGACGAAGAAGCTTATAATGTTGCTGCTTATATGAATGATGATAGTCACTTTAGACCAGAAAAAGCAAATAGAGATAAAGATTTCCCTGATGAAGTTGTAAAAGCTCCTGATACATATAGAGAAGGAATTGAATCAAAAGAGTACAAATTTGGACCTTATGGAAAAATTATTAAATAAATTGGTGGTATCTATATGATACCCCCAATTAAAATATCTTACAAAAAATTCTTAATATCATTTTTAATATTGATTTCAATTTTACTATTTTTTTTAAATAGATATAACACAATACTTAATCAAAAAGAACTAGATATTTTTGTTTCTAATCAAATGAAAATAGTTGAAGATGAATTAGAAAATCAGAAAAAACAAGCCCTTTCTTTAGCTTTAATATTTTCAAAGAATCAAGATATAGTAAAAAATCTTGATGATAACAATCCAAAAGAGTTAAAAAAAGAGCTTTTAAAACTTTTAGAGATTATTAAAACCTATACAAATCAAGATATTGACGTACAAATTCATACAAAAAATCTTGAAGTTTTTACTAGAAGTTGGGAAGATAAGGATTTTGGAGAGAATTTAACTAGTTTTAGAGAAGGACTAGTAAAAGTTAAGAGCTCAAATAAACCATTTGTTTCTAATGAATTAGGAAAAAGATTTAATGTTAAAGCAATAGCTCCAATTTATGATAAAAATAATGAATTCTTAGGATCTATAGAGATAATTATTGATTTTAAAGATTTTATTTACAGGCTAAAAAATTTGGGTATATCATCGATGATTTTGCTTGAAAAAGACTTTTTGAATATTGCTACTTCATATAAAGAGAATAAGCATATTGAAGAATTTGTATTATTACAAAATAGTTTTGATAAATTTAATAAAGAACTTATAAAAGAAGTTTTAAATAGTGATAAATTATTTATTGAACAAGATTCTAAAATTTATTCAAAAATACCTTTAGGAAATTTTGGAAATAAAAATGCAGGTGTTTTAGTGGTTTGTTTTGAGAAATTTGTAAAAAACTTTGTATATTTGCCAAATTATAATTATCATGGGGAATTTAATTTAAATGATAGTGAAAGAAAATATAATAATATAAATAAAGAGATAATAATAAAATGATAAAGATATTGTTATTAGAAGATGATTTTTTATATAAAGAGTCGATAAAAGAGTTTTTAGAAGAATTAGATTTTGTTGTAGATGATTTTGATAATGGAGAAGATGCGCTAAACGCTATATTTGAAACAAAGTATGATTTGCTTTTACTTGATATAAGAGTTCCAAAAATAGATGGTTTTTCTCTTGTTAAGTATGTAAGAGAATCAAATATTGATACTCCAATAATAATTTTAACTTCATTAACAGATATAAAAGATTTAAGTCATGGTTATACTTTAGGTTGTAATGATTATATAAGAAAACCTTTTGATATGATTGAATTAAAGCATAGGATTGAACAACAAATAAAAAATTATTTCCAAAGTAATGAAGATTGTATAACATTACAATTTGGATATAAATTTAATATAAAGAAAATGATTTTATCTGTAGATAATGTTATAGTAGAGCTATCACAAAAAGAGCTTGAACTTGTAGCTTTTTTAGTACAAAATAGAGGTTTCTTTGTATCAATTGAGAGTTTACATGAAAATGTATGGGAAAATAAAGAAATTTCTTATGCTGATATTAGAATGTGTATAAAAAGAGTTAGAGAAAAAACAAATAATAATTTTATCGTTACAAAAAGATTTTTGGGATATAAGATTGAAAAGTAATAGAAGTGATTTAAAATATATTTTAATTCAAGGTTTGATAACTCTTTTAATAGCTTTTATACCAATCTATTTTTATATAGATGCAAGTATAAAAAATCAAGATATAAAAGATAAACTTGACTTACAAAGCTATTCTAATCAAGTAGTTAAAAAAATAGAGAATTTTTTAGAACAAAATGGTGAAGTTTTTTATTTTCCTAGATCAAATATATTTTACTCTAGTTTATATGATGAAAATAAAAAAGAGAAATTTTTTACAAATCTTTCTTTAGATTTTTTTGAAGATGATTTTAATGAATCTAATGAAAGACTTTGTTTTAAAAGAGAGCTAAATAATATTTTAGATAATAATTATTTGATTATCTGCAAAAATATTGATTATAGTGAAGTTATTTACAACTGTTTAATACTTTTTATAATAGTTAGTTTTTTTATATTTTTGTTATCTTTTTTTGTAATTAAACAAAGTATTGAACCTTATAGAAAATTAAATGAGTATTTAGATAATTTTTTAAAAGATGCAATGCATGAATTAAAAACACCTATTGGGGTTGCAAGAATAAATATTGATATGTTATCTTTGAGATTAAAAAATGATAAGAATATTTTAAGAGTTAAATCAGCTTTAAAAAATATGACAGTTATTTATGAAGATTTAGAATATTATATGCAACAAAATGAAGTAAAAAATGAAAGAAGAGATATGGATTTTTCTTTATTTTTTGAAAAAAGAGTAGATTTTTTTAATGATTTAGCAAATGCAAAAAATATAGAAATTTTTAAAAATATAGAACCAAATATAAATATAAAATTTAATGAAATAGAAGTTTATAGAATAATTGATAATAATCTTTCAAATGCAATAAAATACTCAAATAAAGAATCAAAAATTTTTGTAAAATTAGAAAAAATAGATGAAGGTTTTATTTTAGAGTTTAAAGATGAAGGAATTGGAATAAAAGATGTTTCAAAACTTTTTGAAAGGTATTATAGAGGTGATAAAATTACAGGTGGTTTTGGAATAGGGCTTAGTATTGTAAAGAATATTTGTATTAAAAACAATATTAAAATAGATGTATTTTCTAAAGAGAATGAAGGTTCAACTTTTAGATATACATTTTTTAATATTTAATTTAAAAATGGAATTAAAATTCCATTCCATTTTCTAAAATAATTTTATTTCTACCAGATTTTTTTGCTTCATAAAGTAGCTTATCTGCTTTATTTATAGCTTCATCATAGTTTTTGTAGCTATTTCTAATAGTTACACCAGCAGAAAAAGTAACTTTTAGTTGTTTATCTTTGTATATAAAATTGTTTTCAGTAACTATTGATTTGATTCTTTTTAAGAAAAGTAAAAGCTCTTTTGTCTCTTTAAAATGAACAATAGCGATAAATTCTTCACCACCATACCTTCCAACTATATCTAAATCTCTAATACTTTTGTTTAGAATTTTTCCAAAAGTTGATAATACAATATCTCCACCTTCATGGCCAAATGTATCATTTATCTTTTTGAAATGATCTATATCAAAGAAAATAATTGCATATTGTGTTCCCATTCTTTCATATGAACTATCTATTCTTTTTAATTCTTCAAAAAATGTTTTTCTTGTTAAAAGACCAGTTAAATGATCTCTCATACTTTCATTTTTCGTTTTCTTTAGTTCATCTTCAAGATTTTTTATTTTATCTTCAAGGTCTTGAACTTTTGTTTTTCCTGATTGCAATTTATTTGAAACTTTGTTCATCTCTTCTTCTATTGAAGAAGCCGCATTTATTAGTTCTGCTTGAACCATAGAAAGAGTTTCTAAACTACCATCATTTATATCTATAGATTTTAATTTTTCTTTTATATTTAATACATTTTTAGAGCCATTTCCACTACTTGAAATGGCTTCATTTAAAAATTCTTCCATTATAAAAACAAGTTTTGAAAGATCAGAAGTTTTTTCAATAATTACTTGTTTGTCTTTTTCAAATCTTTGTGAAATAAATTGTTCAATTTTTTCTTGTACTTCTTTTTCAAAGATTAAATTTTCATCTTTATCTATTTCTAAAAATAGTTCTTCAAGCTCTTTATTTTCATCTTGGCTAATAGAAGGAAGTAAAGATTGTTTTAAAATATTTACTAAAACTCTTACATTTTTTCTAGGGGCTCTTTTTAAAAGAAGAAAAATTAGCCCTTCCGCAGAATTTATCTGATTTTTTTTAATTTCAAGTTTTTCTATTTCACACAGATTTTCAAAGAATTCTTGCATTTTTTTATCCTAAAAGTTTTTTTACCATCTCATTTATTCTTTTTCCATCTGCAACACCTGCAAATTTCTTTGAAGCTGCTCCCATAACTTTTCCCATATCTTTTAAACTAGTTGCTCCAACTTCACTGATTATTTCTTTCATCCCAGTTTCTAATTCATCATCACTTAGTTGTTTTGGTAAATACTGCATAAATACATCAACTTGCTCCTGCTCTTTTTGAACTAAATCATCTCTTCCAGCAGCGCTATATTGAGAAATTGCTTCCTCTCTTTGTTTGATACCTCTTTGAATAAGTTTTATAACTTCAGCATCATCTAAAACTCTTCTTTCATCAACTTCAACTTGCTTAACCATTGTATTAATAGCTCTAATAGAATCTCTTTTTACAACCTCTTTATCTCTCATCGCTTGTTTTAAATCTTCATTTAATTTTTCTTTTAAACTCATTTTTTCTCCTTTTTTAATGTAAAATTATATTATTTTAATTGTTAAAACTTTCAATTAACTCTTCAAGATGTAGGAATCTTTCAACTTTTTCTTCATAGATAGTTTTTGTATCTTCAAGCTCTTTTGAAAGTGCTATAATTCCCATCTTTTCATAACATTTTGGATCAGCTAAGCAGTTATTTAATTGGGCAATCTTATTTTCAAGATCTTCAAGCTCTTTGGGTAAAATATCATATTCTCTTTGATCTTTATATGATAATTTAGTTTGTTTTTTCGGTTCATTTACAACTTTTGAAGTAGTTTTGTCTTTTTCTATTTCAACTTCTAAAGAATCAAGCTCTTTTAGCTCTTTTTCTATTTGTAAATATTCACTATATGGCTGGAAACTTTCCATAATATGACCATTTCCTTGGAATACAAATAGTTTTTTTGCAATCTTATCTACGAAATACCTATCATGTGATACAAATATTAGTGCACCTTGAAAATTTTGTAGATACTCTTCTAAAATATTGATTGTAGGAATATCTAAATCATTTGTAGGCTCATCAAGAATCATGCAATCAACTCTTTTTGTAAATAGTAGTGCAAGGGCAACTCTATTTTTTTCACCACCACTTAAAACACCTACTTTTTTATCTAAATACTCTTTTGGAAATAGAAAATTTTTCAAGTATCCAAAAACATGCATATTTCTTCCATCATCTAAAACTACTCTATCTCCACCATTTGGACAGAAAATCTCCATAATAGTTTTGTTGTCATCTAGCATCTCTCTTTGTTGATCAAAGTAACCTATTTGGAAATCACCTTTTTTAAAAGTTCCTTTGTCTATTTTTAGTTTTTCCATAAAAATTTTAAGTAGAGTTGATTTTCCACTTCCATTTGGTCCAACTATTGCAATAGTATCTTTTTGTAGAATTCTAGTAGTAAAATCTTTGATTAACTCTTTTTCACCCAATGTTTTGTATACATTATCAAGTTCATAGAGCATTTTTTTCTTATTTTGTTGTTTTTCTTCACTATTAAAAGATTTTTGCTCTCTTTGAAGTTCTATGCTCATTTTTTTTATTACTGCTGGATTTGTTTTTGCTTTTTGTTTTAAATCAAAATATTCAGCTTTTCTTCTTTCGTTTCTTTTTCTTCTTGCAGTAACTCCATGTTGCATCCAGTGAGCTTCTTGTTTTACAAGTCTTAGAAGATTTTCATGCTCTTTTTGCATATTTGATAAGATTTGAGCTTTTTGTTCTAAATAAGCAGAGTATCCTCCATTAAAACGTCTTAATTCTCCACCTTCAACTTCAACAACACTTGTAGCAATATTATCAATAAAATATCTATCGTGAGAGATGAAAAGTAGAGTAAAGTTATTTTTTAAAAGTAATTCTTCTAAAAATTCAACCATATAAACATCAAGATGATTTGTAGGCTCATCTAAAAGTAGAACATCTGGTTTTTTTAAAATTAGTCCAGCGAGGCTAACTCTACGTTGTTCTCCTCCACTTAACATGTTTACATCTTTGTTTTCATATTCTTTTAATTGAAATTCAACCAAAACTCTTTCTATCATGTTATCTAGATCCCAAGCATTATGAAAATCAATAAATGAAGCTAAATCACTCTGTTTTCTTAACAAATCTTGATCTTCATAATTTGTAGCTAATTCGTTTGTAACTCTTTCATATTCAGCTTTGGCAGTTTTTAGTTCTACTAGTTGATTTTCAATGGCATCTCTTACACTTAAGTTTGCTTCAAATTTTGGTTGTTGATCTAGCATTTCTATTTTTACTGACCTATCAATAGCCATTTCACCACTATCTGGTTCAACAGTTTTCATAATAATTTTAAATAGAGTTGATTTACCTTGTCCATTTTGACCAATAACTGCAACTCTTTGCCCTTGTTGTAGGGTAAAGTTTGCATCTTTTAGAATAACTTTTATATCGTATTGTTTTGAGATGTTTTGTA
>RRZT010380308.1_pt1 | contig 10750 bp, 12 predicted proteins | sample 2165551 | NCBI WGS metagenome assembly RRZT01 (sample SAMN10456910, study PRJNA506462) | wastewater metagenome | biome: wastewater; feature: sludge; material: wastewater sludge; isolation source: wastewater sludge with Escherichia coli K12::gfp cells carrying plasmid... | place: USA: Moscow, Idaho...
AAATCGTCCTCGCTCCAGCCGAACAGCTCGACCAGCCGGGCCCGGTCCAGCCCATGCCTTGGCGCAAAATCGGCCACGGCGGTCGGCTCGGCAAAGCGGTTCCACGGGCAGGCCAGCTGGCAGTCATCGCAGCCGTAGATGCGGTTGCCCAGCAGGGGCCGCAGTTCCGCCGGAATTGGTCCGTCATGTTCGATGGTCAGATAAGAGATGCAGCGCCGGGCATCCACCTGGAAGGGTGCCACGATGGCGCCGGTCGGACAGGCGTCCAGACAGCGGGTGCAGCGGCCGCAGTGCGGGTCTTGCGGCGGGTCTTCCGGCAGAGGCAGGTCGGTCAGCAGTTCACCGAGGAAAAAATATGACCCGGCCTCGCGGGTCAGCAGCAGCGTATGCTTGCCGCGCCAGCCCAGCCCGGACTGGGCGGCCAGTGCCACTTCCATCAGCGGGGCGCTGTCGGTGAACGCCCGGTAGCCGAATGGCCCATGTGCAGCGCTGATGCGATCGGCGAGTTTTTGCAGCCGCGCGCGCAAGACCTTGTGATAGTCGCGTCCCAGCGCATAGCGCGACACATAGGCGCCGTCACCGTCGGCCAGCTGGTCGGCAGCCGGACGCGCATCGCCCGGCCAGTAAGGCAGCCGCACGCAGATCACGCTGAGTGTTCCGGCCACCAGTTCTGCCGGCCGGGCACGCATCATGCCGTGCCGGGCCATGTAGTCCATACTGCCGTGATAACCGGCGGCCAGCCAGTCAGAAAGCCCCTGTTCAGCTTCGGCTGGCAGACTGGCCCGGCTTATGCGACAGGCAGCAAATCCGAGTTCGGTCGCCCATTCTTTAATCTGGCGCGATAATTGGGGATAATCAGTCGTTTGCAAGGCTTGGGCAGACATGGATACGCACACTACGCTGACAGTCGGACTGGCTGACGAGGCAGCGACACTGGCCTTCGGCGAAGCGCTGGCGAGCCGGCTGGTGCCGGGCATGACCGTTTTTCTCGAAGGAGACCTGGGGGCAGGCAAGACCACCCTCACGCGCGGCATTTTACGCGGCTTTGGTCATGCCGGGCGGGTCAAGAGCCCGACCTATGCGCTGGTGGAATCCTACGAACTGCCGCAACTGGCCGTGCACCATTTTGACCTTTACCGCTTTGCCGACCCGGAAGAATGGGTAGATGCCGGCTTCCGCGACCTCTTTGATGCCGGAAGCCTGGCGCTGATCGAGTGGCCGGAAAAAGCCCTGGCCCTGCTGCCGGCGCCGGACCTGACCCTGACCCTGCGCCCAGACGGACCGGGACGCCAAGCAACGCTCACCGCTCATACCGAACGGGGATTGCCATGCCTGAATCCTTACTGACCTCACGCCGCCGCCTGTTGCAGGCCGGCGGTTCCCTCATGCTGCTGATGCTGTCGGGCGCCAGCCTTGCCGGCGGAGCCGGCGTCATTGCCGTGCGCAGCTGGCCGTCAGCCACCTATACCCGCATCACGCTGGAATCCGACGGCGCGCTGAAATACCGCTCGTTCACCATGTCGAGCCCGAACCGGCTGGTGATCGACCTCGAAGGCGTGCAGCTCAATGCCGTCCTGCGCGAATTCAGCGAACGGGCCATCGACGACCCCTACATCCGTACCGCCCGCGCCGGACAGTTCAACCCGACCACGGTACGGGTCGTGCTCGACCTCAAGAGCGAAGTCCGGCCCGAAATCTTCACTCTTGCACCGATCGCCGAATACCGGCACCGGCTGGTGGTCGACCTCTACCCGGCCCAGAGCGACGACCCGCTGCTGGCACTGCTGGAAGACTTCAACCAGGGCAAGGTCAGCCCCGCCGAACCGCCGCCCAAACGCAACGAGCCGGCCAGTACCGGCAAGGGCGGACGGCCGTTCGTGGTCATGCTCGACCCTGGCCACGGCGGCGAGGATCCCGGCGCCATCGGCCCGTCCGGCGCCCGCGAAAAGAATGTCGTGCTTGCCATCGCCCGCCAGCTCAAGCGCAAGATCGACGCCACACCCGGCATGCGCGCGCACCTGACCCGCGACGACGACATTTTCATCCCGCTCGGCGTACGGGTCGCCAAGGCGCGTCAGGTCAAGGCCGACCTCTTCGTGTCGATCCATGCCGACGCTTTCACCACGCCGACCGCACGCGGCTCGTCGGTCTTTACCCTGTCGGAAAAGGGTGCCACCAGCACGGCGGCCAAATGGCTGGCCAAGACCCAGAACGATGCCGACCTTGTGGGCGGCATCAAGATCGACGCCGGCCGCGACCGCTATCTGGCCCACACCCTGCTCGACCTGACCCAGACCGCCACCATCAACGACAGCATGAAGCTGGCGCGCGCAGTGCTGGACGAACTGGGCGACATCAACCGGCTGCACAAGAACCAGGTCGAACAGGCCGGCTTTGCCGTGCTCAAGGCACCGGACATCCCCTCGATCCTCGTCGAGACGGCTTTCATTTCCAACCCGGAAGAAGAAGCCAAGCTCACCAATCCGCTGCATCAGGCCAAGATTGCCGATGCCCTGCATTCCGGCATCCGCCAGTACGCCGGCAAAACCGTGCTGGCGCGCACCTGACCCAGACAACAGGGTGAATCCCCACGCCACGGCGGGCATCATGCCCGCCGTTTTTTTGCGCCGGTCGCTGGCGGGCTGACAGCCGGCCGGGCCCGGAATCAGGCCGGACGGCATGGCAGCTGCCCGGCGGGACAATCATCTGCCAGGCAGAAATATGTCGGTTAACACATGACAAAATTCACGCCAGCGGCATGAATTTTACTTTTTTATCATTTCAAATCACAAATTTATATGACAATCATCGTGATAGCATGAATAAAACTATGACAATCAACAAGACGTATAAAGCCGGTAAATACGATCTCAACTACAAAGGAACCGTCGATGAAAGTATCCGAACACCGACAGGAAATTGCCCATGACATGAGTCTGGCAGCCTGGACAGGACTGGCACTGGGCCCCCTGCTCCTGCTGCTGACCCTCCTGACCGATCCGCCTGCCGGCATGAGCCCCGATGCTTGGAAATGCGTCGGCATGGCCCTGATGATGGCTGTCTGGTGGTCCACCGAAGCCATCCCGATTCCGGCCACCTCGCTGCTGCCGATCCTGCTGGTACCGGTACTGGGGCTGGGTTCGATCAAGTCGGCGTCGGCGCCTTACGCCAATCCCACCATCTACCTGTTCCTCGGCGGCTTCATCCTTGGCCTTGCGCTGGAAAAGTGGAACCTGCACAAGCGCATCGCGCTCTACACCCTGCATGCGGTCGGCTACCAGCCGCGCCGGCAGGTCGCCGGTTTCATGCTGGCCACCGCGCTGCTGAGCATGTGGGTCAGCAATACCGCCACCACCATCATGATGATGCCGATCGGCCTGTCGGTCATCGCGCTCCTGACGCAGGATGACGAAACCAACGAACAGCAGGCCTTTGCCACCGCCCTGCTGCTGGGCATTGCCTACGCCGCCAGCATCGGCGGCATCGCCACCCTGATCGGCACCCCGCCCAACGCGCTGCTGGCAGCCTTCCTCAAGGACAACTACGACGTGCACATCGGCTTTGGCCAGTGGATGCTGCTGGGCGTACCGGTGTCGCTGGGCATGCTGCTCTTTACCTGGTGGTGGCTGACACGCAAGCGCTTCACCCTCAATACCGACGCGGCCCGCACCATGATCGAGCAGCAGTTGCAGGAACTGGGCCCGATGAGCAAGCCGGAAAAAATGGTGGCCACCGTGTTTGTCCTGACCTCGCTGGCGTGGATTTTCCAGCCGCAGCTCAAGACCTTCATTCCGGCTGCCAACGACACCTCCATCGCCATGGCCGCAGCCCTCGCCCTGTTCATCATCCCGGTGGACGCCCGAAAGCGCGTGTTCCTGATGAACTGGGAACACGCCGGCAAGGTGCCCTGGGGCATCCTGCTGCTGTTCGGCGGCGGCCTGTCGCTGGCCACGGTGATCGGCAGCACCGGTCTGGCCGAATGGATTGCCAGCGCACTGGGCGGCCTGTCGATGATGGAAGGCATCATGCTGATGGCACTGATCGTCGCCGTCATCACCTTCCTGACCGAAGTGACCTCCAACACCGCCACCGCAGCCGCCTTCCTGCCGCTCCTGGGAGCACTGGCCGTATCTCAGGGACTGCCGCCGGAGCTTCTGGCAATCCCGGCCGCAATTGCCGCCAGCTGTGCCTTCATGATGCCGGTGGCCACCCCGCCCAACGCCATCGTGTTCGGCACCGGCCACATGGAAATCCGCTCGATGATGAAGGCCGGTCTGGTGCTCAACCTGTTCGGCATCGTGTTCGTCACCGGCATGTGCTACAGCCTGGTCGGCCTGATCTGGAGCACCTCGCTGTAATCCGGGCCCGGCCTGCCGGCCAGCACAAAGGGAGCGTAGAATGCGCTCCCTTTTTTGATGTTTTCCGAAAGCCTTGTCATGCACGAACGGATCGACGAACTGGAAATTCGGCTGGCGTTTCAGGAGGAACAGATCGACGCCCTCAACCTGACCGTGGTGCGCCAGCAGCAGGAACTCGACACCCTGCGCCGCCAGTTCGACGAGCTGGTCCGGTTGCTCCGGGCCCAGTCCTCACCGCAGGATGGCAGCGAACGCTGGCATGCCCGCGACGACATCCCGCCGCACTATTGAGGCAATACGGCTCAGGACGGCACGGTCATGGCCTGCCGGCGACGCACCCACGCCGCCCGGGCCGTGTCGTAGCCCCAGTTGAACACGTAGGTATAGGGCAGGAAGAACACGAAAAACCCCAGGTCCAGCAACAGGGCCTGCCAGTAGCTGACCGACAGCCACCACGCCGCCAGCGGCACCAGCAATACCACCAGCGTGCCTTCGAACAGCAGGGCATGCAGGCAGCGCACGCGCACGGTGCGCCGCAGCTTCCAGCGCCGCTCGGCCCGCTCGAACAGGGCGTTGAACAGCATGTTGCACAGCATCGCCACCCCGGCCATCATCAGCGACAGGCCGCCCATCTGGCCCAGCGACTTGCCCATGATCCATGCGGCCAGCGGCACCAGCATGAGGGTAGCGCACAGTTCGTACAGCATTGCGTGGAAAACCCGTTCTGACGGTTTCTTGACGTGATCCATTTGCCGGTCCGTTGGGAAAAACACAGCAGAGAGACCCGGAGCCGCTCCGCACATGGCAGCCATTGTCGTGATGGCCAGCCGGAATGCCAAACCAGAACCCATCGAAAAAACCGATATGTCCAACACCCTCGATGCCCTGACCGCCTTCAGTACAGCGGCCGAACTGGGATCGTTTTCGGCGGCGGCCCGCTACCTGCACAAAAGCCAGTCCACCATCAGCGAAGCCATCGCCAATCTGGAAATCGACCTTGGCGTGTCGCTGTTTGACCGTGGCGCACGCAACCCGGTCCTGACTGCGGCCGGGGAGCAACTGCTCCGCCATGCCAGGCAGGTCCTGGCGGCCCACGAGCAGCTCACCCGCCAGGCCAGCCTGATGAGCGCCGGGCTGGAGCCGCAGCTGAGCATCGTGCTCTCCGACACCCTGCACTCGCTGGAACTGGAAACCCTGCTGCAGGGTCTGGAAACCCGCTTTCCGGAACTGGAGCTGGAAACCCTGGTGGCGGAAAAGGAAGACGTGGTCGACCTGGTCGCCAGCGGCCGCGCCCATCTCGGGCTGCTGTCGGCCCTGCCGCACTATCCGGCCGGCATCGGCCATGCCGCCCTGCCGCACCAGGGACAGTTTGCCCTGTTCGCCGGCCGCCACCATCCTCTGGCCCGGCAGAAAGCATTGTTGCCGGACCAGCTTGCTCCGTTCCGCCAGCTCTGCCTCAATACGCTGGGCTCGCCGGCTCCCGCCAGCACCCATCCGCGCCGCTGGCTGGCACCCAGCTACCTGATGCTGCTCGACATGACCCGGCTGGGCTTTGGCTGGGCCGAACTGCCCTCGTGGATGGCCCAGACATTCGGGCGCGACGAACTGGTCCAGCTGGATGTGGCCGGCTGGCCCCGGCCCATTCCCATTGACCTGGTCTGGTCGCCCGGCCGCCGGCCGGGCCTTGCCGCAGCCTGGGTGCGGCAGTTTCTGGCCGGCATGTCCGGCGAACCGCTGTCACCGGCCTGATCCCGGAAGGCTGGCGACAAACGGATTGGCTTCTACACTGCATTCATGACCTATCCGGACAACCTGAAAGCCAAGGATTTCCCATGTTGCGCAATTCCCCCCACAGTTTTGGCTGGCCGGCCCGCTGGTTGCACTGGCTGACCGCAGCGGCGGTCATTGCGGCACTGGTTTTCATCGAAACCAAAGACTGGTTTCCACGCGGATCCGCCACACGGGCCGGCATTTTCTACGCCCACGTACAGGCCGGGCTGATTGCCTTCCTGCTGGTCGTGCCACGGCTGACCTGGCGTCTGGCCAACCGCCCGCCCGGCATCACGCCGCCCTTGTCCCGCCGGATGCAGCAGCTTTCGGACCTGACCCACTGGCTGATGTACGCACTGATCCTGTGCCTACCGGTGCTGGGCCTGCTGTCGTTGCAAGCCAAAGGCACTCCGCCGGCCCTGTTCGGCCTGCCGTTGCCCTTGCTGACCGAACCGGCGCCAACGCTGGCGCACGACCTGAAGGACTGGCACGAAAACCTCGGCAATGTGCTTTTGTGGCTGGCCATCCTGCATGTACTGGCAGCCTGGTGGCACCACAAGATCCTGCGTGACGACACGCTCACGCGCCTGACCGGGCCATGGCGCCCCTGAGCCGGGCTGCGGCCGCCCCGGTCGCGGCACCTGCCGGCATGACCGGCCTCGCCAGCCATGCATGGCCCGCAGGGCACGCCCGGCCAGCCGGCAGCCTGCGTCTGGCCGGGCGCGGTGCTCCTTAAGGTCAGGCTGCGTATAATTCCTGCTTTGCCTGTCCTGCCCCGCCCGATGTCCGCTTTCCGCCCCCACGACGAATTCTTCATGCGCCAGGCCATCCTGCTGGCGCAGGAGGCTGCTGCTGCCGGCGAAGTGCCGGTCGGCGCACTGGTGGTGCTGGAAGGCAAGGTGATCGGCCGCGGCGCCAATGCTCCGATCGGTCGTCATGATCCGACCGCGCACGCGGAAATCGCGGCCCTGCGCGCCGCGGCAGAACGGGCCGGCAACTACCGCCTGCCCGGCGCCGAGCTGTATGTCACGCTGGAGCCGTGCGCCATGTGTGCCGGTGCCATCCAGCATGCCCGCATCGCGCGGGTGGTGTTCGGTGCTTCCGATGCCAAGACCGGCGCCGCAGGCAGCGTCGTTGACCTCTTTGCCGAACCCCGTCTCAACCATCACGCCGAAGTCTGCGGCGGCCTTCTGGCCGACGAATGTGCAGCCGTGCTCTCCGGCTTTTTCCGTGACCGGCGGGCCGCCCACCGCGCCGCCCGCCAGACCCGGACGGACCTGTCCCATGCTGATCCGCATTGTGCTTGCCGACCAACGCCTGACGCTGTTTGACGACCACGGCCGGTCCGTGGCCGCTTACCCGGTTTCCACGGCCGCCCGTGGCGCTGGCGAACAGTCCGGCAGCCAGCAGACTCCGCGTGGCCGCCATGTCATCCGTGCCATGATCGGTGCCGGAGCCCCTCCTGGTGCCGTATTTGTCGGCCGCCGGCCAACCGGAGAGATTTGCGACGATGCCCTCTACCACGCCCAGCCCGGACGCGACTGGATCCTGACCCGCATCCTGTGGCTGTCCGGCTGCGAACCCGGCCGCAACCGGCTGGGGCCGGTGGACACCATGCGCCGCTACATCTACCTGCACGGCACCCCGGATGCAGTGGACATGACCCGTCCCGGTTCACATGGCTGCGTGCGCATGCGCAACCGTGACATTGCCGAACTTTTCGACCGCGTAGCGCCCGGCACACCGGTCGAGATCGTGGAACACGCCGAATGATGAAACTGCTGACCCTGTTGTGGGCCTGCCTGCTGGCCGCTCCGGCACTGGCAAGCTCTTCTCCTGCCCCCTCCCGGCTGGCCGGCTTCGTGCTGGACCAGCAATCATCCAGCTTGCTGCCGGGCCAGACCAATCCGCGCCATCCGGGCGAGCCGTGGATCCGGGTCGGCGTCGGCAGCCAGACGCTGACACTGTTCGACGGTGACGGCACACCACGCCGGCACTGGGTGGTTTCCACCGCCAAAAACGGTGTGGGCGAGCAGTTCGGCAGCTACCAGACGCCGCGCGGCTGGCATACGGTATGCGACAAGATCGGCGCCGATGCCGCTCCGGATGCCATCTTTTACCGCCGCCAGGATACCGGCTGGCGTTACAGCGCCGAGCTGGCACGCGAAAATCCCGACAAGGACTGGATCCTCACCCGCATCCTGTGGCTGTGCGGCGCCGAACCCGGCTTCAACCAGGGCGAACTGCCCGACGGCACGCTGGTCGACAGCTACCAGCGCGGCATCTACATCCATGGCGGCGGCGCGCATGTGCCGTTCGGCACGCCCACCTCCAAGGGCTGTGTACGCATGACGACGCCCAGCGTGATCGACCTGTTCGAGCTGGTGCCGACCGGCACCGATGTCTGGATCGACGTGGCCGGTTGACCCGGCTGCATCTGCCTGCTCCTGCCCGTAACCCTTTCCTGCCATGAACCTGACGCTGACCACACCGGCCCTGCTGTTTCCTGCCATTTCACTGCTGTTGCTGGCTTATACCAACCGTTTCCTGGCTTTGTCCGCCACCATCCGTCAGCTTTACGACCGCCACCGCAACGCCCCGGATGCCGGCCTGATCCGCCAGATCGCCAACCTGCGGCGTCGGGTCGAGCTGATCCGCTGGATGCAGACACTGGGGACAGCCAGCATTCTGGTGACCACCCTGAGCATGTTCCTGCTGTTCATGGGCTGGCCCGCTGCCGGGACATGGAGTTTCGTGATCGGGCTGGTGCTGATGTGCGGTTCGCTGGCATTGTCGCTGGTGGAGCTGTCGATCTCCGGCAATGCACTGGAAATCCTGCTGGCCGATCTGGAACACACGGGCGAGCGCCCGCCCCGTACCAGATAATGTCCTGCCGGCCGTAGTCCCTGCTCCGTTTTGCCTCCTGTTGGCAGGGCTGCCGGGGCAACCGGACGGATGGCTGCACTCCGGCATGAAACCACCGGCCGCAGCACCTGTAGCGATGCCGCTCATCCTCCGGCCTGGCCGCAGGGCGCCAGACGCCCTGGCTGGCGGCACCTGTGCGATCCGGCTGGCTACGCGTCATGCCAGGCAACCGCTGCCGGACATGCTTTTTGCATCGGCAGGGTGATCCTGCATCCGCGCAGGACCCGATCAAGGATTTGACCGGACAGGATGTTCATACAGCCACACCGTATTGCCATTCCGGTTGCCGTGACCGGACCGGCAGATACCGGCGCTCCCGAGCCGGAGATTGCCGGCACAGCCAGGAAAATGCTGCGGACAGGGCGTATACACCGGCCGCTGGCGTGAAAAAGGCACCTGACGAGGTGCCTTTTTGCTGTTTGCAACCGGTGGAATCAGCCGGCCCGGCCGGCGATCTGCGGTGTATTCACCCGGACATCCCCGCACTGGGCACGGTGGCGCAGGGCATGATCGATCAGCACCAGCGCCAGCATGGCTTCGGCAATCGGCGTGGCCCGGATGCCGACACAGGGATCGTGGCGGCCGTGGGTTTCCATGTTGACCGGCTGGCCTTGCCTGTCGATGGAGCGGCGCGGCCGGGCAATGCTGGAAGTCGGCTTGATGGCCATCGACACTTCGATGTGCTGCCCGGTGGAAATGCCGCCGAGGATGCCGCCGGCGTGATTGGACACAAAACCTTCGGGGGTCAGTTCGTCGCCATGCTCGCTGCCCCGCTGGGTGACGCAGCTAAATCCGGCGCCGATTTCCACGCCCTTGACCGCATTGATGCCCATCATGGCGTAGGCAATGTCGGCGTCCAGCCGGTCGAACACCGGTTCACCCCAGCCCACCGGCACGTTTTCGGCCACTACCCGCAGGCGGGCGCCGATGGAATCGCAGCTTTTGCGGATGCTGTCCATGTAGGCTTCCAGCTCGTCCAGCCGGCTGGTGTCGGCGGCAAAGAACGGGTTGGTGTCGACCAGATCCCAGCTGGTGAACGGGATGTCGATGTCGCCGATCTGGGTCAGGTGCCCACGCACGACGATGCCGAAGCGTTCGCTCAGCCATTTTTTGGCAATGGCACCGGCAGCGACCCGCACGGCAGTTTCGCGTGCCGACGAGCGGCCGCCGCCACGCGGGTCGCGGATACCGTATTTGTGCCAGTAGGTGTAGTCGGCATGACCGGGGCGGAAGGTATCGGCAATGTTGCCGTAGTCCTTGCTGCGCTGGTCCTGGTTGCGGATCAGCAGTGCAATGGGCGTGCCGGTAGTCTTGCCTTCGAACACGCCGGAGAGGATTTCCACCGTGTCCGGCTCGCGGCGCTGGGTGACATGGCGGCTGGTGCCGGGCTTGCGCCGGTCCAGCTCGCGCTGGATGTCGGCTTCGCAGATTGCCAGTCCCGGCGGGCAGCCATCGACCACACAGCCAATTGCCGGCCCGTGGCTTTCGCCGAAACTGGTTACGGTAAACAGGTGGCCGAAGGTATTGCCCGACATGTGAAATTCCCGCTGAAAAGTGGTTTCAAATCCGGCGGGCAGTGTAGCACAAAGGCATCAGAGGGCCGGCCGGCGGCGGAACCAGCCGGTGACGCTCAGGCGGGTGCGGCCGGCTGGCTCGACGGCATGCCAGAAACGGTCGGACAGGAAGGTCACCAGCGT
>RRZT011333589.1_pt1 | contig 10750 bp, 8 predicted proteins | sample 2165551 | NCBI WGS metagenome assembly RRZT01 (sample SAMN10456910, study PRJNA506462) | wastewater metagenome | biome: wastewater; feature: sludge; material: wastewater sludge; isolation source: wastewater sludge with Escherichia coli K12::gfp cells carrying plasmid... | place: USA: Moscow, Idaho ...
ATCATCATCGGCTTCACCGCGGCCAAGCGCCTCGGATCCGACCCGATCATCGTGGCGATCATCGGTGGCGTGCTTGTGTTCCCGTCGCTTGCGACGATGTCCAACCCGGATGCCGAGGGCTACCATGTGGTGGCTCAGATCGGGAACACCATCTTCAACGGTGAGTTCTTCGGCATTCCGATCTCGCTGCCGCAGGGCAACGCCTACGCCTACTCAATCTTCCCGATCATCGTGGCTGCCTATCTGGCCGCCAAGATTGAGCCGTGGCTCAAGAAGCACATCCCGCTTGTGCTGCGCTCGATCTTCGCCCCGCTCATCGAGGTGTTCGTGGTCTCCGCGCTGGTCCTCGTGGTGTTTGGCCCGATCATCATGTTCATCTCCGGTGGTCTCGCCAACGGCATCAACTCGATCCTCAGCTTCAGCTACCCGGTGGCTGGCCTGTTGATTGGTGGCTTCTACCAGTGTCTCGTCATCTTCGGTCTGCACTGGGCGGTTATCCCGCTGGTTGCCGCGCAGATCGCTATTGACGGTTCCTCCCCACTCAACGCCATCATCTCCGCGACGATGATTGCCCAGGGTGGTGGCGCGCTCGCCATCTGGCTCAAGGTGAAGAACCCCAAGATCAAGACGCTGGCTGGCCCGGCCACCATCTCCGCCTTCTGTGGCATCACCGAGCCCGCCATGTACGGCCTCAACCTCAAGTACGGCCGCGTGTTCATCATGGCCTCGATCGGCGGCGCGGTGGGTGGCTTGCTCACCGGCCTCTTCAACGTCAATATGTACGGCTTCACCGGTGCCTTCGTGGGCTTCCCGTCCTTCGTCAACCCGGCTGGAATCGACGGTGGTTTCACCGGATTCTGGATCGCCTCGATCGCAGCGCTCGTGATCTCCTTCGGTATGACCTACTTCTTCGGCTTCAAGGAGTCTGACTTTGAGACCGCCAAGGAGGTCAAGAAGGTTCGTCTCGGCAAGCGTGAGCCCGCTGGCGCGTGAGCGTTGAATCGCTGAACGGCTGACAATTACAACGAGGAGGAATCCGGCCCACGTGGGCCGGATTCCTCCTCGCTTGTTTGGGGTTGTGGCTACCACAGCAGGCTTGCTGCTCGCTTGTTTGAGGTTGTGGCTACCACAGCGGGCTTGGCGCCTTTATTGGCGACACCACCGCTGTGGTAGCCACACACCTATCTCGGGGAGTTCTTCCACCCTAGGTAGCAGGGCTTTAGCTTCTTCAGTCAGTAGACTTGATAGAAGTATGAGGAGGTCAGTCATGCTGGGAACGAAGCCGATGTCCCGCCGCGCCGCCGCGATAGGCGCAACACTTCTCTCCGCCGGGCTTGCTCTGTCGGGGTGTGGAAATCCGTCGCCCGGCCCCACGGGTGACTCGAGCATTATTGTTCCTCCGCAGACCCCTCAACCAACATCCTCCACGGGTACATCGAACCCCGAGGGATCGGTTCCCGAACTGCCTGGTTTTGAGCTTCTCTTCTCCACGCGTTACGAGCGTCCACAGACTCTGCTATCTACTCCGGACACCCAGACCACTCTGGACACTCGGACCACTCCGGACCCTCGGAATTCCGCGACATCTTCCCCTTCTTCCCCTGGAACCTCCTTAACTCCCGCTTTCGATGGCCTTCTTGTAAGCGATGATTATGTCGCTGTCTACAGCAACGACCTCTCCACAAAGACGTACGAGATCACCGGGTACCGCGTGTCCAGCAGCGCCCAGGAGTGGAGCCACGAGGGTAACGGGATACTGAGCTGCCACGACGGCGACATAGTGGTCTGCGAGACGAAGAGTTACTCGGGCGGCGTCTGGACCACCGAGGATGCGTGGTTGTTTTCCATGAATGCGGGTGGTTTCCAGGCTTTGGATGTTGGCGCTGTGGGTACCTTCTCCTACGTCGGCTATTACGACGACGCCGTCTACTTCCTCACCTGGGACGGCACACGTTCAGTCCACATGACCGGGTTTGACGAGTCCGGGGTTCCCGTGGTGGACAAGAATCTCAAGGTGAGCGCTCCTGCTGTGTCCGAGCGTCTTAACCTTGAGACCTGGATGAATGGCAGCCATGCGCTCATCACTTTTGCCGGTGAAACTCCTGTTCTCTACAACGCCTCCACCAATCTCTTCGCCGATATGGATGTAACTGTCCCGTGCGTTTCTCTCGACGACGGAGCCGTCTGCACATCGGCGGAGGATCCCGCGATCCTCATCGGAATTGACCAGCGTGTGCGGGAAGTGTGGCGGCACGCCACCAAGTCGGTGACCCTGCTCGATGCATCATCCGACGATGTGTCCCTCGAGAGTTTTGAGGAGCTTTTCCTTATCTCTCCTCCGTCCGCAACGATGAGACCGGACCCTGGCATTGAGCCAGGGCCCGGGCATCCCACGCCGGGCAAAACAGCAGCCGCGACGCCTGGAACATCGTCGGCGCAGTTCACCTCGGCTAGTATTGCTGCCGCGGGGGAAAAGACGGATCCTGAGCTGCGGCCCACGTTACGGGGCGACTTCCCCACGAAGGTTGATTGGCTCTACGCCACGGTGAGTGATGAGAAGGCAATGCTTCTTGCCCTCACAGATGATGCTCTGTTGCTTCCCGGTGAGCGCAAGGTAACGCTCGGTGGCCAAATGGTGGAGTCCGTTGATCTCTCCGATGAGGTGGCGATCGTCAACGTGTCGGCGGTCGATCCGAGTCCGGGAGAGGCTGGTGCCACGAGAGTCTTTTCCTCGATCCTCGTAGGTAAGGATGGCACGGTACTTTCGTCACTGCCGAGCGCTCAAGTTGCAGAAATTTTTGAGCAAGCTAGCGTGGCAGGGCAACAGATCCAAGCTCACACCTTCACCTGGAAGGACGACTATCTCGTCTTCTCAGATCCCTCGCAGGGCATTGTTGCCGTCTACGAGAGATCACACCAGTAGGCCATGAACTACTGGCGCAATCTCTTGCAGAAGTAGACTGACCCCATGGATTCGGTCCGAATAGATGTGTGGTTGTGGAGTGTCAGGCAGTGCAAGACGCGTTCTTTGGCGACTTCCGAATGCAAGGCTGGTCACGTCCGGATCAATGGCGAACCGGTTAAGCCAGCTAGCCCGGTGAAGATTGGTGACGAGGTGCGTTACCGCTTCCAGGGATTTGACCGCATCCTCGTAGTTAAGGGTCTCATCAAGAAGCGTGTGGGAGCGGCGCAGGCTCAGGCTTGCTACGAGGACCTCACCCCCGAGCGCCCTAAGGTGTATCTTCCGGTGATGCAGCGCGACCGTGGCACCGGCCGTCCCACGAAGAAGGAGCGCCGCGAGCTAGATCGCCTCGTTGGAAGAGATGCCAACTTCGGGCATCTTGGGTAGATCGGGCACTTTGGGCAGATCTGGCAAGAATCCACCCACTGCGCATGATGACGAGTTACGAAGAAACCATCGTTTGCGTGAGGGTCAAAAGATCGAGCTAGGATGAACTGGGTCGATGCGGTTCTTCTGAGCCATGGGTGACCTCTAAGCGATCGGGCTAGGATGAAAGCACATGTATCCAACGGGGGAGACATGTGCCGAACGGAGAAAATATGCGCGATGCGGTCAAAATCGTCACCATTGGTGGGGGCTCCAGTTACACTCCGGAGCTCGTCGAAGGTTTCATTATTCGTTATGACAAAATTCCGATTGCCGAACACTGGTTTGTCGATGTGGAAGAGGGCCGGGAAAAGGTCGAGATCGTCGCGGCAATGGCGCAGCGCATGTGGGATGCTTCCGGGCACGATGTAAAGGTCCATGTCAGTTTTGATCTGCGAGAAGCCTTGCCCCACGCGGACTATGTCACCACCCAGTTCCGTGTTGGCCTCCTTGATGCGCGTATCAAGGACGAGCGCATCCCACTCTCCTACGGAATCCTGGGCCAGGAAACCAATGGCGCGGGTGGAATCTTTAAGGCATTGCGCACCATTCCCGTCATCCGGGGGATTTTGGAGAACATGAGGGAGCTGTGTCCTGACGCTTGGCTCGTCAACTTCACCAACCCCTCGGGTATGGTCACCGAGGCGGCGATCCGCAACTTTGGATGGAAGAAGACGATTGGCCTGTGCAATGTCCCCATCAACTTCGAGATCGTGGAGGGGCCTAGCATCGGGGTGGAACGGGACGAGCTTATCTACCAGTGCGCCGGGCTGAATCATTTCCACTGGCATCGGGTCTTTGACAGCACCGGAAAGGAACGCACTGCCGAGCTGGTGGAGAAGTTCGCGGACAATGAAATATTCCTTCCCGCAAATCTGCGTGGTGCAGGTGGCTTCAAGGGAATGGATCTGATGCGAACCGCTAACCTCCTGCCGTGTGGCTACCACATGTACTACTTCAACACGGAACAGATGCTTGAGCACCAGCTGGAGGAGTACGAGCAGTACGCCACCCGTGCGGAAACGGTTAAGGCAATTGAGGACGAACTCTTTGCTCTCTATGCCGATCCTGCACTCGATTACAAGCCAGAGCAGTTGACACTGCGCGGTGGTGCCCACTACTCCGACGCAGCATGTGGGACCATCGCGGCGATTCATAATAACTCGCAGGTGCGGATGACGGTCAGCACGGAGAATCGTGGTGCCATCAAGTACCTCCCGGACGATTGTGTGGTGGAGGTGTCATCAATCATCTCGGCCATCGGCGCAGAGCCTCTGGTATGGGGAGAGATGCGTCCCCACGAGCGTGGCTGGCTCCAGGTTATGAAAGCAATGGAGGAGTGCACAATCAAGGCCGCCATCGATGGTGATTACGGTGCCCTCCTCGAAGCATTCGACCTCAATCCGGTTATTCCGAATGGAGACAATGCGCGGCAGGTGATGAATGAGCTGCTCGTTGCCCACGAGAAGTATCTGCCGCAGTTTGCCGAGACCATCGCCGTTCTCAAGAAGAAGGGCGTGACGATCAAGGATGACAAGGTGAGGCAGATCGTGGAGGCTGGCCGCTGAGGTCGGTTATATGGAGCTTTGACGTCTCCGATGGGGCCAGCACACCGGCAATGATCGGTGGCAACCGGCGTGCCGGTCCCATCAACAGGATTGAAACGTCACTGATCAAGAAGGCTGTTGAAAGCCGCGAGGAACTTCTCGGCGTCGTCGGCATTCTCCAGCAAAGTGCCAACGTTGCCCGTCTCCGCCAGCAAACGAATAATTTGGTCGAGGCTGTCCCGGAAGATCTGGCGACCATCGGGAGAAAGCGCGAAGAGCATCACCAGTCGCACATTGGAGGCACCCCACGGGATGCCCTTTTCGGAGACCAGCACCGAGATCGCCGTCGTCGTCGCATCCATGCGCATCGAATGCGGAATCGCGAAGTTTCCTCCGAATGACGTACTTGAACGGTTCTCGCGATCCAGGACATCTTCCAGGAAGTTCTTGCCCACATACCCTTGTTCACGTAGGCGTTCACTCATGAGAGTGAGCGCCTCCTCCTTCGAGACGGGATGGGTGACATGTATAAATAGCGCGGGATCAATCAACCCGATCAGGGATGTTCGGATAATACGACGCCGGCTGCGGGCCAACTCGGTGTCCACTGCTTCGTTGATGGCGGCGACGTCGTCGACGGTGAGTAAGGGACTGATGTGTACGAAGGGCGCGCTGGGAACGTTTCCTGGTTCGATACAGGACACAATCAAGTCACTGGTGATTGTTCCAAAATCTACGTTCAATGTTGTCTCAACGCGTTCGATAATTGCTCGCCCACGAAGTGCCCTCTTGAGGTCCTCGACAATTTTGTCCGTCATGTTGTGATAGGTAGGGATAGCCAAAGTTACCGTCAGGAGATTGAGCTCTTCCAGGTAACGCAGGTACGACATACCCATGTGAAGGGCGAGGTAAGCGAGTTCGGCTTCAGCCACCTGGATATCGAAACGTTCCTCAATGCGCTGAGCATAGTCAAGTGCCAGATCGTGCAAGAAAGGATGGCTGTTCTTGAAGTTTGTCCCAAGAGGATTGCGCAGTGCCAAACCTGATCGTGCACGCACGATGAGATTCTGGACATGCAGGGTGAGCTTGAGCAGCACCGCCGGATCTGGTGGGCCAAGAAAGTACTTCTCAGCGACGTCGTTGAGAAGCTCGCTGACGATCCGCTGCAAATTGGGGTCGACGACGGACTGGGTTGTCCCCTCGTGAGTAGTACGGATCGCGCGCACCGCAAGTACCCCATACAACGCATCCAGCTCCGAGGAAGGAAGAAGGATACCAAACTGATCGTGGATTACATCCGCTAAATCGTGGCAGACGTCAGCAAGGACCTCGTCTTTGTGTGCCAACTGCCAGTCAGAGATGGGCAATTCGTGCCCTCCACGGAGCCGCTCAATTGTTACAGCGGTGTGTAAGAGCAGGTCGGTGAGGGCGTATTCATTGAGCTCCAGATCGGAATGGGCGATGACCTCGTTGATCGATACCCGCAGCCGTTCGAGATCAAGATGGGCATATTCTCGACTGAACTCATGCCAGGTGGGGAGGAGTGTTTGGCCGTCCTGACTCACCATTTGGCGGACCAAGCGGCGCCGTGACCGCTCTGATCCCTTGACATAAATGAGGTCGCGATGCTTGCTGAGCTGGAGATCGTTCTCCCGCATGACTTCTCGAACGCGACCAAGATCGGTTTCGAGTGTTGAATCGCTGACGTAGAGTTGATCGGCCAAGTCGTACAGACTTACCGGTTCGTTGGATGAGGCGAGATATCGACACAGATAACGTAGGCGCTCATCGGGCGTCATAACAGGGGACTTCGCCTCATCGGTGCCTGCGAGCATTGAGTTCAGCGACGTAGGTTCGGATAGTCCTCGTCGATACATGCAGATGCTCTGCAAGCTGCTTGCCGGAAACCGGCTGCGAAGCCCCTTTGAGCGCCTCGATTAAGGCACGGCGCTTATCGGGGCTCATGGATTACTTGCTAGCGAGGAGCTTCCGGGCCTGATCCATGGCGGTCTTGCCATCCATCATGCCGTAAGCACGCATGTCGATGACTCCGCTGGGAATACCCTTCGGATCGGCCAGCTTCTTGACGTCCTTCTCCTTGAAGCGGATCTGGGGGCCAAGAAGGATGACATCGTAGTTGTCGATGACGGCCTCAAGCTCGCCGATGGGCTCGGCCTTGACGAAGTCGCCTTCGTCGGCGAACTTCTGCATGTTGCTGACGAGCAGGCTGGTGGACATGCCTGCGGCGCAGACGAGTAGAACCTTCATTGGTGTCTCCGTATCTTTCGGTAAATGGTGCGGCAACAATGCCACTTTTGAGTCTGGAGGATTTGCCGTTGTGGCGTCAACTAGTTCTTCGCGTCCAGCCGGGAGTAAAGTGCGATGAACTCCTCGGCGAGATCACGAACGAGCATTGCTCCGGTGAGATGATCCTGGGCGTGTACAAGGATGATGTTGACATCGATCTTGTTACCGCGCGCCTCTTGGGTCAGCAGTTCCGTCTGTGCACGATGAGCCGAGTGAAGATCCTCGTCAGCCTGAACCAGAAGCTGCGTTGCCTCCTCAAGATTTCCCTCACGAGCCTCGCGAATTGCCATCATGGCGAGCGACTTTGCGTTTCCTGACGATGCGATGAGCTTGAAAGCTACTTCGTAACCCTCGTCCTTGGGATTGATTGCCATCGAACCTCCTAGTTCTGTGTGACATTAATTCAAGGCATCCGATCGTCATCATTGACGTTGCCAATCGCTGCCGTAACCTTTTCAACGCCAGTATGGCGCAGGTTGGGGGGAAATGCCTACACCTTCACACTTCCGCTATCGCGGAAGCAACGCGGCTTTCGCTGTCGGGGTATTCTGAGCGACACTAACGCAAGACTGGAACCAACGACGGTTACGGCTACCCACCAGCACATTGATGGATACAAGCAATGAACGCTTGTCCAGCAATCGTGCGATCCACCCGCGAGTAATAAAGGAGACCAGGCGATGGCATCAATTGGAGATGTAATCAACGAGAAGGTACTTCCTCCGATTCTCAAATTCGTTAACACAAAGGCGATTACGGCACTCAAGAACGGCATGATGTATGTGATGCCACTGACGATTGTCGGCGCCATCTTCCTGCTGTTGGCCAACTTCCCGATCGAATCGTTCGTGGAGTGGCAGAAGGCTACAGGTCTGAACGCGATCTTCAACCAGATCTACACCGCCACTTTCAATCTGCTCGGCTTGGTTGCCTGTATTGGCATCGCATACAGCTGGGTGCGAAACGAGGGCATTGACGCCATGCCGGCCGCCGTCTGGGCGTTCAGTGCCATGGTCGTCATCATGCCGCTGCACATCACCCCTGAGGGCGCGACCGAGCCCATTGGCGGTGTCATCCCGCTCGACTGGGCAAGCTCGAAGAGTATGTTGGCTGGCATCTTAGTCGCCTATTTCGTCGCGATCGTCTACACCTGGTTCATCAAGAAGAACATCACCATCAAGATGCCTGACGGCGTGCCGCCGAACGTTGCCACCGCCTTCATTTCGCTGATTCCTGGCACCGTGATCATGACCTCAATGGGCGTCATCTACGGTATCTTCAACATCTTCGACACCAACATGGTCGAGGCGATCTACAACGCGATCCAGACCCCGCTCATGGGCCTGTCCGATAGCCTCGGCGGCATGCTCGCCGTGAGCTTCCTGGTTCCGTTCCTGTGGTTCTTCGGCGTTCATGGTTCCTCCATCGTGGCTGGCGTCATGTCCCCGATTGCGCTGGCCAACACGCAGGCTAACCAGATGCTGATCGACAGCGGCGTTGAACTGAACGTCGCCAACGGTGGCCGCATCGTTACTGCCCAGTTCCTCGACAACTACGTCAACGTGACAGGTGCTGGTATCACCATTGGCCTGGTCGTCTACATGCTGATCTTTGCCAAGTCCGCGCAGTTTAAGACTCTGGGCCGCCTTGGCGGTGCACCGGCTCTGTTCAACATCAACGAGCCGATCGTCTTCGGTACCCCGATCGTTATGAACCCGCTTCTGATCGTGCCGTTCTTCCTGACTCCTATGCTCACCAGTACGCTGCTGTACTTCGCAATGTCCACTGGAATGTTGCCACTGTTCACCGGTGTCATGGCGCCATGGACAACGCCGCCGATCATCTCGGGCCTGATCATCGGTGGCTGGAAGCATGCTCTGTTCCAAGCGTTCATCCTCCTTCTCTCCGTCGCCACGTACTACATGTTCGCCCGCAAGGTCGATCTGATGGCATACGCTGACGAAGAGGCAGCCCGTGAGGCTGAGGCAAACGTAGGAGTCTGATATGAGTTTCCCCGAGGGATTCTTCTGGGGAGCGTCATCAAGCGCTTACCAAATCGAAGGTGCTTCGAATCGTGATGGCAAGGGCCCCAGTGTCCAAGACATCAAGACGATTCCTGAAGGTTTGCCTGACTTCACGGTATGTTCCGGTCACTATGACCGCTACAAGGAAGACGTTGCGCTCTTCTCCGAGTTGGGACTCACGTCGTATCGGTTCTCGATTGCGTGGACACGCATCGTGCCCGATGGCGACGGCGAGGTGAATCCGGCAGGTATCGAGTTCTACAACAACCTCATTGATGAGCTGTTGAAGTACGACATTGAGCCGATCGTGACGGTCTACCACTTCGATCTGCCCGCTGCGCTCGCCAAGCGCGGCGGGTGGGCGAACCGTGAGACGATTGACGCCTTTGTACGTTTCTCGAAGGTGTGCTTCGAGGAGTTCGGTGATCGTGTCACTTACTGGCAGACGATCAATGAGCAGAACATCATGACGCTCCATCCTGGTCATGCTAAGGACGCGGCGGGTGGCAGCCTGGAGGGATACCCTCTCTATCAGGCCAACCATCACATGTTCGTTGCCCAGAGCAAAGCCATGGCGGTGTGTCACGAGGTTCGTCCCGAGTGCAAGATTGGCCCAGCGCCGAACATCAGCTACGTCATCCCGGCGTCTTCGGATCCCAAGGATGTCCTTGCGTCCCAGTATGCATCTGCGGTGCGCAACTGGATCTACCTGGATGCCGCGGTATTTGGTGAGTACAACGCGATCGCGTTGGATTTCATCAAGCAGGCTGGCTACACCCTCGAGGTCACTGACGAGGACCGCGAGATTATGCGCAGCGGCAAGCCCGATTTCATCGCGTTCAACTACTACAACACCGAGACAGTGTCCTATGTTGAGGGAAAGACCCTTGTGGATGCCGATGGCAACATCCACGGTCCCGGTGAAGTGGTGCAGAACCCGAATCTTGAGCGCACGCAGTTCTCCGGCTGGCCGATTGATCCGATCGGTTTCAGAATCACGATAAACGAGATCTACAGTCGTTACCGGCTGCCGATGATCGTGACGGAGAATGGTTTGGGTGAGCGCGATGAGTTGGTCGACGGCGAGGTAAATGACGATTACCGTATCGACTACCTTCGCGACCACATTGCGCAGCTCAAGGCGGCAATTGACTCGGGGATGCCGGTCATCGGATACCATCCCTGGTCAGCACTCGACCTCATTTCAACCCATGAGGGTTTCCTCAAGAGGTACGGCTTTGTGTACATCAACCGCAACAACGAATCTGAACTTGATCTCGCGAGGATCAAGAAGAAGAGCTTCGGTTGGTACCGCAAGGTCATTGATTCCAACGGCGAGGATCTTTCCTAAGAGCCACAAGGTCTCATGTGCGTTCGAAAGAGCCACGGGATAACGGAGAACCAGTCCGGCGAAGGGCACAGCCCCTTCGCCGGGCTGGTTTCGTGCCGTATTACCTCTCCTGTGGTAAGCCGGGCTGGTTTGG
>RRZT010032842.1_pt1 | contig 10749 bp, 12 predicted proteins | sample 2165551 | NCBI WGS metagenome assembly RRZT01 (sample SAMN10456910, study PRJNA506462) | wastewater metagenome | biome: wastewater; feature: sludge; material: wastewater sludge; isolation source: wastewater sludge with Escherichia coli K12::gfp cells carrying plasmid... | place: USA: Moscow, Idaho...
CGGCCAGATCGGTGTCCTCGTAATAGACGCGGATCGGCCAGCGAAACATCAGTCGCGCGCCCGCACCAGCCCGGCGAATTCGCCAAACAGCGCCGCGTTGCTGCAGACGATATTGCCGGCATCGACCACCGGGCCCTCGCCGCGGATGGTTTCGACAAAGCCGCCCGCTTCCTTGACCATCAGGACGCCCGCCGCCACGTCCCAGGCCTTGATGTCGCGTTCCCAATAGCCGTCGACGCGGCCCGCCGCGACATAGGCCAGATCCAGCGCGGCCGAGCCCATGCGGCGGATGCCCGCAGTGACCGGGGCGATGCGGGCGAAGTCCTGCAGGGTCGCGGGCAAGGTGCCCTTGCCGCCGAAGGGGATGCCGGTCGCGAAGATCGATTCGATCATCTTGCGCCGCCCCGAGACTCGCAGCCGGGTCCCGTTCATCCACGCCCCGCCGCCCTTTTCGGCGTGGTAAAGCTCGTCCTTCGCCGCGTCGAAGATGACGCCGGCGATGATCTCGCCCTTGTGTTCCAGCGCGATGCTGACCGCCCAATGGGGCAGGCCGTGCAGGAAGTTGGTGGTGCCGTCCAGCGGATCGACGATCCAACGGCGGGTCGGATCCTCGCCCGCCTCGGCGCCGGTTTCCTCGCCCAGCCAGCCATAGGTCGGGCGGGCGCCGCGCAGTTCTTCCTTGATCAGGCGCTCGGCCTCGCGGTCGGCGCGGCTGACGAAATCGCCCGCGCCCTTGACCGAGACCTGAAGATTTTCGACTTCGCGGAAGTCCTTGACCAGACCGCGCCCCGCTTTGCGCGCGGCCTTGATCATCACGTTCATATTGGCGCTTTGCATCGCGGCGCTCCTGCAATCGGGGATTCTGGCTATCGGGTTTTCACGCGGTTTAGGGGGAATGGCGCGCGAAGGGAAGCCATTGCCTGCATTTGCGGGGGATCAGACCTGCACCCGCCCGCCCCGCACCGTGTCGGTCCGCGCCAGCCGCAGCACATGATCCATATAGGGCAACCGCCGGTCAGAGTCGCGGATCGCCGCATAGACGCGGCGCTTCAGCCCGTCCTTGCCCAGCCGGATCATGGTCAGTTCGGGGTTGCCCGCATGGCGGCGCAGCACCCAGTCGGGCATCACCGCCACCCCCCTGCCCGCCGCGACCAGCATCAGCGTCACATCGGTCAGCTCGACCTGACGGACCTCGCGCGGCTCGATCCCGGCGGGCAGCAGGAATTGCGAGAAAACGTCCAGCCTTTCGCGGTCCATCGGATAGACGATCAGACTTTCGCCGGCCAGATCCTCGGGCCGGGCATAGCCTTGTGCGGCCAGCGGGTGATTGGCGGCGACGACCATGGTGGGGGCATAGTCGAACAGCGGCTCAAACGTGACGCCGGGCAGGTCTTCAGGGTCCATCGAGACGACCAGATCGACCTCGCCCCGCGGCAGGGCGGGCAGCGCGGCGAAGGCCAGACGGGCGCGGATGTCCAGATCAACCTCGGGGAAGGTGCGGCGGAACTGGTCCAGCACCGGCAGCAGCCAGTCGAAACAGGCGTGGCATTCCATGGCGATGTGCAGCTGGCCGACGCGCCCGGCCTCAACGCCTTTCAGCTCGGCCTCGGCGGCGTCGATCAGCGGCAGCACCTGCTCGGCCAGCCGCAGCAAGCGCATGCCCGCAGGCGACAACCGCATCGGCTTGGCGCGGCGGACGAACAGCTCGACGCCCGCCTGATCCTCCAGCGCCTTGACCTGATGGGACAGCGCCGATTGGGTGATGTTCAGCACACTGGCCGCGCGGGCCAGCCCACCTTGTTCGTGGATGGCGCGGACGGTGCGAAGGTGGCGCAACTCAAGATGCATGGGACTCATCATAATGATGTGGATTATGAATTTGTCTCACGCCGCAGGGCATGGCACAAGGGCTCAACCTCAAGGATTGCCAAGATGACCACGCCCGCCGTCAGTTTCGAGTTCTTCCCGCCCCGCAACCTGGATGCGTCCTTCCGGCTGTGGGACACCGCCCGCGCGCTGTCGGCGCTGGGTCCCGACTTCGTGTCGGTCACTTACGGCGCAGGCGGCACCACCCGCCAGCTGACGCACGAGGCGGTGACCGCGCTGTCGAACCATTACGGCCTGAATGTGGCCGCGCACCTGACCTGCGTGGATGCCAGCCGCGAAGAAACCATGCAGATCGTCGACGAATATGCGCAGGCCGGCGTGCGCGAGATCGTGGCCCTGCGCGGCGACGCCCCCCAAGGCCAAGCCGTCTGGACCGCACATCCGGAAGGCTTCGCCTCCTCGGTCGAGCTGATCGAGGCGATCGCCAAGCGCGGCGACATCGCCATCCGCGTCGGCGCCTATCCCGAACCGCACCCCGATTCGCCGGGCACCGCCGCCGATGTGGCCTTCCTGAAGCGCAAGGTGGATGCGGGCGCGACCTCGGCCATCACGCAATTCTTCTTCGACGCCGACACCTTCTTCCGCTTCCGCGACGCCTGCGTGGCAGCCGGGATCAACGTGCCGGTCCTGCCCGGCATCCTGCCGATCCAAAGCTGGGTGGGCGCACGCAAATTCGCCGAGCGCTGTGGCACCTCGGTCCCCGCCTGGGCCGTCGCCGCCTTCGAGGCCGCCGGCAAGGAAGGCGAGGCCGCGCTGGCGCAGGACCTCTCGGTCCGGCTGTGCCGCGACCTGCTGAATGGCGGCGTCGACCACCTGCATTTCTATACGCTGAACAAGCCCGACCTGACCCTGGCCGTCTGCCGCGAGCTGGGCGTGGCCGAAAAGGGCCTCGCTGCCTGAGCCGAAGGCCGGGGGCTGATGGTTGGCGTGGCAATATCCACGCCGACCATGCAGGCGCGGGAAATGCGGTGCGGTTGTGCCGCGATCTGCTGAATGGCGAGGTCGATCACCTGCCCTTCTACACATTGAACAAGCCCGGCCTGACCTTGGCTGTCTGCCGCGAAAGGCCTCGCCACCTGAACCGTAGGCGCAGCGGTTATGGCTGGCGTGGCGACCTTCCACGCCGATCATGCAGGCGCGGGAAATTCGGTGCGGTTGTGCCGCCATCTGCTGAATGGCGGACTCGATCACCAGCATTTCTGTACGTTGAACAAGCCCTGCCTGACCCTGGCCGCCTGCCGCGAGTCGGGCGTGGCCGAGAACGATCTCGCCACCTGAACCTAAGGCGCTGCGGTTATGGCTGGCGTGACGACCTTCCGCACCGATCATGCGGGTGCGGAAACTCCGAGTAGCCTGCGTGAAGACCAGCCAACCAAATCGCCGCTGAAATCGGCAGTCGCAGCGGATGCAGGGCGGCTTGGCCATACTCCACACCACCTATGCAGGCGCTGGAAACTTGGGGCGACCCGCGTGAACACCAGCCGCCCAAGGATACCGCAGTAAACGGCGCTGCGATCCCGGTGCAGATGCGCAAGACCATCGCGTTGACGGCACCCGCGCCGCGCGGGCGGTCGCAACGGCTTCTGGCAGACCCAACCTCGATGACTGCACCAGATGCGCAATCGACCGGACCGCGGAAGCCGCGCGAATCAGCGTGCGGATTGTCGCGGTTGAGGCCTCACCTTCCCCTGTCGCAAATGGCCCGAGGGCCGCGCGGGTAGCGCAACCCGCTCGCACCCCACGCTGATACGCTCGCTAATGCAGCAACCGCCCTGCCTTGCGCACCTGCCGCTTGCGGCGGCGGGCGCGCAGGCGGGCGGGCTGGGGAGCCTCGTCCGCCAGATCGCCGGTCAGCACTGCCGGTCCCTTGTAGGGGCGCGGCACCGAGGGGTGCATCGCCTCGCTCGCGTCCAGCCCGGCCACGCGGGGGCTGCGGGCCAGAAACGCCTTGGCCCAGCCGCGCCAATTCCCGACCGAAGGCGCGCTGACATCCTGATCAAACCGCCCACGCCAGCCTTCGGGCAGCGGCAACCCGGCGCTTTCGGCCTGCCCCAGCATCCAGACCAGCGGGATATTCGCCAAGGGCCGCGCAGATTCGTCCCCCCTCAACTGGCCGCCAATATCGGCGTGATAGCCCTTGAACCACATCTGCACGATCCGCCCGGCAGTCCGCCCGGCGCTGTTCCACAGGATCGGCTGGAAGGCGGCGCGGGTTTCGTCCAGCGCCAGCGCCTGCGCGCCCAGCAGCACGTCATCGCCCAGATGCTGATCGTGAAAGCGAAATCGCGGCTCTGTCAGCATCCACAGCACGGGCAGCCGGATCCCCAGCGCCATCACCGTGTCGAAAGCCCCCAGCATGTCGATGGGCGCAGAATCATGGCACAGCCGGGCGCGCAGATCGGCGCGGGCGCGGGCGGTGCCCTCGTCCCGATACATGCGCCAGACGGTGCGGATATTGCGCTCGGTCGCGGCGTCCTGGCGCAGCAGCCCGACGCGCCCGACCATCGCCGCAAGTGAGCGGATGGCGAAAGCCCCCCGCGAATAGCCCATCAGGAAAATCCGATCCCCCGGACGATAAGCCGAGGCGAGCCAGCCGTAAGCATCGCGGATGCGCGCGCCCATGCCGTGGCCCATGGCGATGCCCATGATCTCGCCCCACGCCTCCCATTGCTGGCCGGCGTCATAGCGCACGCGCATGGCGGCCCCGCGCATCGGCCGAAGCAGCCGATAGATCTGGCCGATATTGGAATGACGCCCCTCCATCAACGAGGCGAATGTGCCATCAAGCAGCACGACATGAGTAACAGACGGCCGATTCATTTCGCCAGAATAGCACCGATTCCTTCACAGGTGATGAACCGCTGACCTGACAAATTCGTCAGGAACGCCTCGCATCGCGCGGGTGGCGGGGGTAATTGTCGGCACCACCGCCCCGACCATGGCCATGCCACATGCCCGCGCTTGCCCTTTTTGCCCTTGCTGCCCTGTGCGAAATCGCCGGCTGCTTTGCCTTCTGGGCCTGGGCGCGGCTGGGGCAAAGCGCGCTGTGGTTGCTGCCCGGCACAGCGCTGCTGATCTGTTTTGCGTGGTTCCTGACGCTGAGCCCCGCCGATCAGGCCGGGCGCAGCTTTGCCAGCTATGGCGGGATCTATATCGCCGCCTCGCTGGTCTGGATGTGGCTGGTGGAAGGCCGCCGCCCCGACAGCTGGGACCTGGTGGGCGCCGGACTGTGCCTGATGGGCGCCGCCGTCATTCTGCTGGCACCGCGGGGCGCATAACGCGCGCCCCGTGAAACCGTTGCTTAGTCGAGCCGCAGGGCCGTGGCGCGCTGCATCTCGCCAAAGCCATTGAAGCGGGTATTGGTGACCACCGAATAGGCACCGGCACCGTGGAAGATGACGTAATCGCCTTCCTGGAGCTCGCCCGGCAGCACCAGCTCGCCCGGCAGGCGGTCGACCGAATCGCAGGTCGGCCCGAAGATGACGCGGCCGCCCTCGTCGCCGCCGCGCGGCTCGCCTTCAGGCGTCAGAAGCTGGATCCGGTCGAGGTTGCCGACCACCGGCAATTCCGCCAGCCCGCCATAGACGCCGTCATTGAGGAACACCGACTGCCCGTCGCGGACCGCCTTGACGCGGGTGATCAGCGAGAACGCATCCCCACACACCCCGCGCCCCGGTTCGCAGACCAGCGTGGGCGCATCGTCGCCGAAGCTTTCGGCGGTGACCCGGCCGATCAGGTCGAAAATATCCTCCAGCGCCGGGGCCACCCCGTGCACCCGATACGAGGGGAAGCCGCCGCCCACGTTCAGCCGCACGGCGTGGACACCCGCTTCGTCGCAGATATCGCGGGCGGTGCGGATATACTGCTCCCACGCGCCGGGATCGGTGCATTGGGTGCCGGGATGGAAGGTCAGCGACGGAATGAAACCGGCATCCGCCACGCGCTTCAACAGCTCTGCCGCGACTTCCGGCGAGGCCCCGAATTTCGAGCCGAAGTCATAGATCGCGCCGGCCACCGGCAGCTTGAAGCGGGGCGAGATCTCGCAGCCCTCGGGGGGCACCATCTCGATCAGCTTGTCCAGTTCGGAATGGCTGTCGACGGACCAGGCCTTGATGCCCGCCTTCACCGCATGGGCGATTTCCCAGCGGGCGCGGACGGGGTTGTGGTAATGGCGCGCGGCCCCCGGCGACAACCGGCCGATCAGGTCGATCTCGGCCGGCGAGGCCACGTCGAACCCGGTCACCCCGGCGGCGATCAGGTTTTCGATCACGGTTTCGTCCGGATTCGACTTCACCGCATAGGTGACCAGACCCGGAAAGCCTTTCAGGAACCGTTTGGCGGTGTCCTGCAGGACGGTCGGTGCAAAGACCATGACCGGATGTTCGGGCCGGGTTTCGCGGATGATTTCTGCGGGATTTTGCCAGACGGTCTTCAACTGTGTCATCGCACCTTCCATGATTGCGGGTGACAGGGGCCCAAACGGGTTCGCCGGAAATAGAGCATCTTGCCTTACGTTTCAAATGCGATCGCCCCGAACAATGCCGGGGCGACGCAATCATTTCATGAAGGCAGCTTATTCGGCCTTGCTGGACGCCTCGGCGGCCTTTTCGCGGGTCTCCAGCGTATCCTTGCTCAGGCCCGATACCACGGCAATGCGGTCCGGGGTCACGACGAAAGCGATTTCGTCGGGCAGCAGGACGACCTCTTTTTCACCGATACCCAGGAAGCCGCCGACCTCGGCGATGGCGCCGACGACATTGCCAGCGGGATCAAGGACCAGATCCTCGACTTCGCCGATCTTGTCCCAATCCGCGTTGATCTCGGTATAGGCGACGCCGTCGTCCCACTTGGTCTTGCCGGTCACGTCAATGGTATAGACATCCGCGCCTTTGAGCGTGGACGCGCGCAGCAGGCCGGTTTTTGCCGCTTCGGCGGGCGTGGATGCGGCCGCATCAGCAGCCGGCGGGGCGGCGGGGGTCGCGGTCTGGGCGAGTGCTGCGCCGCCAAGTGCGAAAATCAGGGCAGAGGTCAGATAAAGCTTTTTCATCGTGAATATCCTTTTCAAGCCGTGGACCAACACAACCTTTCGCAGCCGGAATCGTTGCAGGGTCGGGCGCGAAAAAATCTGACCTGGGCGAAGTTCAGCCGAAATCCCCCCGGCCGAGGTCAGCGCGGCAACGCGGGCTGGGCTTCCAGCCGGAACATATCGACGAAATCCTGCGCCGCCGCCAGATCGCCCTCGGCCGTGATCACATCGCCTGCAACCAGCTGGGCCAAGGGGGTGCGACCATAGACGGCCGTGGCCATGACGTTACCGTCGCCCTTCAGCAGGAAGGGCGCATCAGGCTGATCGGCCGTCTGGGTGGTGATCTGCCGATTATCGACCTGCATGGTGAAACGCTCGGACCCGAAATCAAAGCCAGCGCGCGCGGCGCCCGGCCCGATCTGGTCGCGCATCAGGTTCACCCCCATCGAGATCATCAGCGCGCTTGGGCTGATGAAGCGCGTATGGTCGTGGCCGGGCATAAGCAGCGCCCAGCGGCACAGCGCCTCCAACACCGGCAGCAGGGCAAGGCCGGCATCAGTCAGCCGATAGACGCCCAGCCGGGCGTCATGGGTCAGCACCCCCGCCTCGCGCAATTGCGCCAGCCGCGCGGTCAGCACGCTGGCGGTCACGCCGGGCAGACCGGCGCGGATCATCTGAAAGCGCTTGGGGGCGAAAAACAGCTCTCGGACCACCAGCAAAGCCCAGCGGTCACCGATCAGGTTCAGCGCATGGGCCGCCAAGCAGCCTTCGTCATAGCGGATTCGCGAGGTTTCGCCGGTTTTGGTCATTTTTCCATACTGATGATTGCCAATTAATAGTAACAGTTGTTTTTTGCTACTTCAACTGGCAGGATGCGAGTCGCCACTATATTCTGGAGGAGACGCGAAATGACCTATTTCACCGGCTTCGTCGCGGCCGTTCCGACCGCCAACAAACAGAAATACCTGGATCATGTGAAGTCCGCCTGGCCGCTGTTCCAAAGTTACGGCGCCACCCGCATGATCGAATGCTGGGGCGCAGATGTGCAGAAAGGCAAGGTGACCGATTTTCAGGGCGCCGTGCAGGCCAAGGATGACGAAACCGTCGTCTTTTCCTGGCTCGAATGGCCCGACCGCGCCACCGCCGACAAGGGCTGGGAAACCATGAAGACCGACCCCGCCGTGAAGGACATGATGGAAATGCCCTTCGACGGCAGCCGGATGATCTTCGGCGATTTCGAACCCGTGTTCGAGGCCGGAAAGCACAGCGGCGCCGGCTATTATCAGGGCTTCATTCTGGCGGTGCCGGAAAAGAACCGGCAGGCCTATGTGAAGATGGCTGGCGATGCCTGGGGCATGTTTGAACGCTTTGGCTGCCTTGGCATCGCCGAAAACTGGGGCGTCGACGTGCCCCATGGCAAGCAGACCGACTTTTACCGCGCCACCAAGGCCGAACCCGGCGAGGCAGCGCTGTTTTCCTGGACCGCCTGGCCCGACCGCGCCACCTGCGATGCCGCAGGCCAGAAGATGATGGCGGAAATGGAAGGCCAGCCGATGCCCGAAATGCCCTTTGACGGGATGCGCATGGTCTGGGGCGGGTTCGAGCCGATCTTCGACACGGGCGCAAAGCCATGACCGTGACGCTGTACACCTATGAATGGCTGCCCGAATTCCCCCGCGGCTTCGTGCGCGACATGCGCGTGCGTTGGGCGCTGGAGGAGTTGGGCCAGCCCTACACCGTCGCCACCGTCCCCGTGCACCCCAAGACCGACGCGCACCGGGCCATGCAGCCCTTCGGACAGGTGCCGATGATCGAAGACGGCGATCTGCGGCTGTTTGAATCCGGGGCGATCGTGCTGCATCTGGCGGATGGGTCACCCCTTCTGCCCCCTGCCCGCCGGGCCGAGGTTACCCAATGGCTGATCGCCGCGCTGAACAGCATTGAGCCCTCGATCAGTGCCTGGGTCCTGACCCGGCTGGCCGAGAAGTTACCGCAATTCTTCGGCCCGCCCTCGCCGCCGGAGGTGGTGGAAAATCTGCGCAAGAACATGAATGCCAAGCTGGCCGCAATGGAGGAGATCCTCGCCACCCGCGACTGGATCGCGGGTGATTTCAGCGCCGCCGACATCCTGCTGGCCGATGTGCTGCGCGTGCCAGAAGCTGAAGGGGCGCTGGCGGATTATCCGGCGCTGACGGCCTATGTGGCCCGCGCCACCGCCCGGCCCGCCTTCCAACGCGCCTTGGCCGACCACATGGCCCATTGGGCGACGGCCGATGCCGCCCGCGCCACCCAACCCGAAGGAGAAGCAAGATGAGCTTTCACGGCAATCCCTGCTGGTATGAGCTGGGCACCAGCGACCTGAAGGGCGCGACGGCATTCTATGAAAAGATCCTCGGTTGGCAGATCACCGATGCGGGGATGGAGGGCTTTACCTATCTTCTCGCCCGCAGCGGGGACGAAATGGTCGCCGGCCTGATGTCGAACGACATGCAGGAAGGCCCGCCCCCGCCGAACTGGCTGATCTATTTCGCGGTCGACGATTGCGATGCGACCGCCGCCCGGATCACCAGCGCGGGCGGCAGCATCTACAAGCCCCCCGCCGATATTCCCGGCACCGGGCGCTTTGCCGTGGTGGCCGATCCGCAGGGCGCGGTGTTCGGCATCCTGCAGCCCGATCTCAGCCAGATGACCCCCGAACAGATCGCCAAGGCCCAGACCACCGGCGCCTTCGATCAGAAAAAAGCCGGGCATGGCAATTGGAACGAGCTGATGACCTCGGACCCCGAGGCCGGCTTGGCCTTCTATGCCGACCTGTTCGGCTGGACCAAGGGCCGGGGCATGGATATGGGCGCGATGGGCACCTATCAGCTGATCCAGCGCAATGGCGGTGATATCGGCGCGATCCAGCCGCTGCAGCAGGCGCCGGTGCCGAACTGGCTGCCTTATTTCGGGGTAAACGGCTCGGTCACGGCGGTCATCGCGGCGATCAAGGAAGCGGGCGGCAGCGTCCATCATGGCCCGTCCGAGGTCCCCGGCCCGGCCTGGATTGCCATTGCCCAAGACCCGCAAGGCGCATGGTTCGCGCTGGTGGGACCCGAGAAGTAACCGCTAGACGCTCAGACTGCGGCGGCGGCTCACGGACAGCCGCCGCAGGAAGGCCAAGATGAACATCGCCGTCAGCACCAGAATGATGGTGGCGGCAGGCGCGCTGTCCAGAAAGAAGCTGGCATAGACGCCGCCCAGCATCCCGATCAGATTGACCACCACCGCCATGACCAGCATCGCGCCAAAGCGCCGCACGGTCAGAAACGCAATCGCGCCGGGCGCGATCAGCAGCCCCACGGCAAGGATCAGCCCGGTCGAGGACAGCGTCGCCACAATCGTCAGCGACAGGATCGTCAGCAGCCCGTAATGCAGCAGCCTGACCGGCAGGCCGGACGCCCGCGCCTGCGCCGGGTCAAAAGCCTGCAACATCAGATCTTTCCACTTCAGCAGCAGGCAGGCGCAGACCAGTAGGGAAATCCAACCGGCGGTTGCAATATCCTCGGGCTGGATGCCCAGCATATTGCCGAACAGGATGTGGTCCAGATGCACATTGGTGCGCAGCGCGACATACATCACGATGCCCAGCCCGAACATGCCCGAGAAGACCACGCCCATCACCGTGTCCGACTTGACCCGGCTGTTTTCCGACAGAAACCCCGTTGCCAGCGCCGTGACCATCGCCGCCGCGAAGGCCCCGAAGATCAGCGGCAGCCCCCAGATATAGGCCAGCACGATCCCCGGCAGCACCGCATGGCTGACCGCGTCCCCCATCAGCGCCCAGCCTTTCAGCA
>RRZT010151213.1_pt1 | contig 10749 bp, 9 predicted proteins | sample 2165551 | NCBI WGS metagenome assembly RRZT01 (sample SAMN10456910, study PRJNA506462) | wastewater metagenome | biome: wastewater; feature: sludge; material: wastewater sludge; isolation source: wastewater sludge with Escherichia coli K12::gfp cells carrying plasmid... | place: USA: Moscow, Idaho ...
ACATCATACGCCCAAACACGATTATCCCCTTTGGTTGAGAAATAGACGATTCCCCATCGGTACCAGATACCCTCTCCTCCATTAAAAGGAGTGCTGGCAGAAACTTGTTTGCGCGTAGGTACCAAGGTTGCCAATGGATCGGGCACAACATTCCAGTGCACGGCTCCGGTACTTTTATCAATTACTTCGGCAACCTCCAGCACGCCATGATCAAGATCACGATTTCCCTTCGCATCGAAAGTTTCAGCGGTGTAGCGGTACAAACGGCCATCCGGCTCATCTTCAGTCAGATAAAGTTGTTTCCGTGCGAAATCCACGGCAATCGCTTCGTGCCGGAATAAACCTAAAGCACTTCTGGGTTGCGCGGCCCTTCTTCCTGATGGATCGCATTCCCATACCATTCCTCTATCGACTTCTTCACATGACAACCAGGTCCACCATGGTGTCTTACCACCGGAGCAATTACGATGAGTCTGATTCAATATGGAATACGCATCAATCACCTCTCCTAGCGGATTAAAGCGTAAAGCACCCACACCGCCGCCGCCATGATCAATCTCGCTGTTGGAAACATAAATCCAACCCCCATCGGCTATACGAAAAACAGCACCACCATCCGGAGCATCATGCCAGGTATAACCAAAAAGTTTTTGCCCTGAATGTGCCACAACACGGGAAGTAAAACCCGGAGGCAAACATATCCCATTAGCATCTGCTGGTCTCAAGTTTCCCAGAGATAACAACGAAGAAGCTGCAGCTCTGACGGGTGATGATAACAAAATATTGCCAAAAAACGCACCCAACCCCATAAAACCGTATTGCAAAAATCTGCGTCGATTAATATCGTTAATATCAAGTTTGCTCATCATCCAATAGCCTAATTTTTGGAAAATGCCATACTATAATATTACCCTTCTAATACAAGGATCTAATACAACAATATTTCAGCTTCTATTCTGATGTATGCGGTCAACTCTTCGCATCAGTGTGTTTTCTCCCCGCACCTTCCTGAATGCGCAGGACTAAATCAGAAGTTGAAATACCGGAGGTATATCCCAGTTCCTGAATCATTTCTGCCGGCAACAGGTTACATAATTTGTATTTCTCCTGACGCTCCTGTTCTGATGCACAAGCAAAAGCATAAATATCGAAACCATTCTCTAGCATATATTCCGGAGTAACTCTCGGCGGCGTTTCCGTCATGACGGCGTCGACATATTTACAGGCGGCCACAACCGCGGCGCGCTCCGCCTGTTTCATAACGGGGAATTTTCCTTTGTTTTCTAGTACGCGTTGATCGGACACCACGCAGACTGTCAAATGCGTGCCCAATGCACGTGCTTCCCGCAGGAAATTAATATGGCCTTCATGGAACAAATCAGCCACCATGCGCGTATATACGCGCTTCTGTAATTGATTTCTCGGCCACACCGGCATCTCACGGTTTAAACGCACAATGGCACGCTCCATCCATTGGCGGCTGCGCAATGCAAGCACGTCATCGGGATCTCTTAACGCAATCTGGTGCGCATAGCACCATGCTTTGGCTAAGTTTCCCAGTAACCAATGTTGTATCAGCCGGTGATACGCATAGCAACGCACCAGCAATGTAAAATTTTCCAGATTGAGCGCAGACACCACAGTATCCCAATTGGGATTAGGTGTGCGCCAATCGCCATAAAATGCCCGCAGAATTTTTTCCGGCTGACGTGGAAACCAAACGCTGCCATAGTCGGTATTTCGTTGCGTCAAATCAAATTTCGGGAAAACCGATACCCGTTGATAGTCATCCGGATACCCAGGCAAAGCAAAACCGCCCACAATTTGCTTTCCTCTGTCTCTTAAACCGCAAACGTCCAGCGTGATACCCAACTCCGGATGCACATAATCACGATAATTGGCATATTCAATGCGCATCGGCACTTTCGCCCATCCTGCCTGTTCTAGAGCGGCACAACAGGCATCCCAGGACTCCATCCGCACCGCAATATCGATATCCTTGTCAAAATCCAGCAAACAGCCGTTCCGCACTAATCCCAGCAACGTACCGGCAAAGGGAAATGCCGGGATATTCGATTGGGCTAATTCAGCACAGGTGGCCCACAACAATTTTTCCGCTTCCCCGGAGGCAAAAACATTCACGCCGGTTTGCAACTGTTTGGCTTGTTCCTTTTGCGGCGGGATTTTTCCGGATTTAGCCAGCGTCATCAAATGATTTAAAGCAACCACAAAATGCGCTTGTGCTGCTGGCAGATCCAGCAAAATAAAACTTGCGGTACCCAGCACATGAGCCCAATGCGCTTTATAAAAATTGCCCTGCACATGTTCATAAATTGCAGTTGCGTAAGCAGGTACTTCAGCCACGCGACCAGTACGCATCGCCAAAGAACACCACAGCCGCGCAATGTCCTGCGACAAAGGGTTTTCGCTTTTAAGCGGCCCCAATAACTCGTCTGCATCATTGAATTTACCGGCTGCGATCAGATTCTTCGCCTGGAGCAGCAGTCCCTCAAGTTTTGAAGTCATAAAGTGCTGATCAATGTGCTGGTTTTAACAATTCTAATAATCACTTAATCTAACCTATTTCAATAACGATCAATATCAATGATTGCATTTTAACCATTATTTATTATAATAGGAATCATTCTCATTATTGTCCACTTAATGAGGTGTTAAATAATTACATCGATTCAATATAAAATTAGGAGGTAACATTATGGCAGTTACTATAGAAACTCGCCCGAATTTAGGATCGGGATCTATTAAATTCATCGACGGAATCGGATTCGACGGTATCGGATCTGCCGGATTCGACGACAACGATTTATGGATTATCGGTGATACGCTGGATAATATTCTGGAAGGCGGACCCGGTCGCGACCTAATCGATGGTGACGCAGGTAACGACATCATTACGGGTGGTGCCGGTAATGGCATTTTGAACGGTGGCGATGGTGACGATATTTTAGATGGGCAGGAAGGCACCGAAAAATTATCTGGTGGTAATGGTAACGACATATTGCTTGCAGGTGGTACCGTACCCGTTAGCTTTATCCAACCTGGCGCAGGGGATTTTGACCGGCTCCATGGCGGAGCAGGTAACGATACGTTTGGTTTTTACGGGGTCGGGAATTTTCAGATTGCTGACTTCACAATTGGCGAGGATCGCTTGTTTTTTGATTCTGCTAAGCTTGGAATCCATTCAGTCTCAGAATTGGTTTCATACATTACCAACATAGAAGATAACGGAGACAGTGGTTTCACGGCTGAGTTCGTTGGTGGTGCAGCCTATATTGAACTGGTTGGAACAACTACGAACCCCATCAATATTAATATGATTACGCCGGAAATGATAGTCTTTACTCTGTGATACCCCTCGAACAAGATATTTTTCCATAGTATTTTGTTTTTATTCCTCTCTCAAGTAAGCCACTTTAAGTTACTTCCGGTATAGCTGGAAGTAGCTTGCGCTTCTTGATGGCTTTCTAATCATACGATACATGACCTATGGTGGCCACCTAGCTCGCTGGTATTCAATCCTGTTCTCCGCTATCTTCATCAACACTTGAATAAAGCACCCCGCCGCAAGCAGCGGGGTATTAATTTCGCTCTTCAATCTGCTGGTTTTCAACCAGCTTTCGCCCCAAGGGGCGGGGAATTAAACCCGGAAGAGATTAAATTCACTCAGATCTTGCGCTATTTTTCACCTTTCGCCGCGTTACAGAATATCAGGCTAAACTATGACACTTTCTAATTCCGGTTTATGTTATGGATGAACAATCTAGTCTGCTGGCTTTATTCACCAGCAGTTTTTTGGCCGCCACTCTCCTTCCGGGTGGATCGGAAGCTGTGCTTGTGGGCGTCTTGCTGGCATATCCCGATCTTCACTGGCAAGCGCTTATTTTAGCAACCATCGGTAATACATTGGGCGGAATGAGTTCATATCTCATTGGTCGGCTACTACCGGATGAGAAAACACTACATAAAAAATTGGGGGGTAATATGCGAAGTCTGGAATGGGTGCGTCGGCACGGCACTCCTATACTGCTCTTATCCTGGACGCCGCTAATAGGTGATGTGTTATGCGTGGCTGCCGGATGGCTGCGAGCCAATTGGTTGTGGGCACTGTTATTTATTGCGGTGGGGAAGTTTGCGCGATATTGGGTGATTGCAACGGCAATCAATTAGCTTGAAATAAAAATCTGTAGCACGATTCAGCTATTTATCGATGTAAACACCCTGAATCGTTGCTAGCTAGCTTAACTGAGATCAGTTCTCAAACAGTTTCTGTAACTCTCCAGATTGATACATCTCAGTCACGATATCCGAACCGCCAATAAATTCACCATTCACATACAACTGAGGTATCGTGGGCCAATTGGAAAAATCCTTGATACCTTGCCTGACTTCCGGATCTGCCAGAACGTCAACCGAGAAAATGTCATCAACACCACAAGCTTTAAGAATATTCACAGCATTCGCTGAGAAGCCACATTGCGGTTGGTCTAAAGTGCCTTTCATGTAGAGTACTACCGGATGTGCCGTAATTTGTTGCTCGATTAAATCTTCAACGTTCATAGCGTTCATTTCTCCCAAAGATTATTCCAAAATATTTTATATAGAAACAAGAAAACAACATAATTAATTAGTACATTAGAACCATAATATAGTTATATGGTTTAGATTGATAAATTCAACTGACCGCCACTTACTCGCATTATGCCAGCCAAGTCTGGATAAGAACAAATATTACTAAAATCCATATCACGTAACAATTTTCTGCATGCTTCAGCCTGATCATAACCATGTTCCAACAATAACCACCCCTCTTTACTCAGATAATTAGGCGCTGCATTAATAATATGAGTGATACAAGCCATGCCATGTTCCCCTGCTGACAAAGCTATTCTAGGTTCAAATTGCAGATCACCTTGCAGCAAGTGAGGGTCATCCTCAGCCACATAAGGTGGATTCGATACAATCAGATCAAATTTCTCCCCTGAAAGTTCATCAAACCAATTTCCATTAATAGCATTTAGATTAGCCACTTTTAGAATGTCGGCATTTCTTCGGCAAATATCGACCGCAGCTGGCGACAAATCAACTGCAACGACCTGAGCTTGAGGGCGATGTCTGGCAATGCTAATTGCAATTGCACCACTGCCTGTTCCCAAGTCCAATACATTACAAAATTCATCAGAGGGTATCAGCTTGAGCGCCCACTCAACCAGTAATTCAGTTTCAGGACGAGGAATTAATACGGCTTCTGTGATTTTAAGAGTCAGATCAAAAAATGCACGCTCCCCCAGTAAATATGCTACCGGCAATCCTTTAATGCGCTGCTGAACTAGGCTAGAAAATTTCTCGACTTGCTGTGCAGTCAGTATTTGATCAGGGTAAGTCAACAAAAATGCATGATTTACGATTAACACATGCTGCAACAATAAAATTGCATCAATTTTGTTGATAGTTGAGTATGCGGCAGCTAATGCTTGCGAAATTGTTACAGGTTGCATAGCAATTTTTCAGAATGATCAAAGGTAATTGATCATTCTTGTACTGATGCGGCTAACAACTCAGCCTGATGCTCGGCCATGAGTGCCGAACAAAGCTCATCAATGTCTCCATCCATAATCTGATCCATCTTATAGAGCGTCAGATTGATGCGATGATCAGTTACCCGCCCTTGGGGAAAATTGTAAGTACGGATCCGCTCCGAGCGTTCACCGGTTCCCACCAATGATTTTCGAGTTGCTGCTTGCTCCGCATGCTGCGCGCGCGTTTGCTTGTCCTGGATACGCGCCGCCAGCACGCTCAGTGCCTGTGCCTTGTTTTTGTGCTGTGAACGCCCATCTTGGCATTCCACGACGATCCCGGTGGGCAGATGAGTCACACGCACGGCCGAATCAGTTTTATTGATATGCTGGCCGCCAGCACCAGAAGCACGGAAAGTATCAATGCGTAATTCAGAAGGATTCAAAACCACTTCGATCACTTCATCGGCTTCAGGCATAACAGCCACAGTGCATGTAGAGGTGTGCACGCGCCCTTGAGTTTCAGTTACCGGTACACGCTGAACACGGTGACCACCTGATTCAAACTTAAGCTTCGAATAAGCACCATGGCCAATAATTTTGGCAATAATCTCTTTATATCCGCCAATTTCCGACAAGCTTTGCGAAATAATCTCTACCTGCCAGCGCTGCCTTTCTGCGTAACGTGAATACATGCGAAACAAGTTTCCGGCAAACAAAGCGGATTCATCTCCACCGGTTCCAGCCCGGATTTCCAGAAAAATATTGCGTTCATCGTTAGGGTCTTTCGGAAGTAATTGCGTTTGTATTTCCGATTCGATCTGAGTGAGTTTTTCTTTCCCAGTTTGAATTTCAGCTTCAGCAAAAGCACGCATGTCCAAATCATTATGCATTTCCCGCGCAGTTTGCACATCGCGTTCGAATTGTTGATACGATCGATAAAGCTCAACAATCGGAACAATTTCTGCATGCTCACGCGTAAGCTTACGATAATTATCCATATCTGCTGTTGCAGATTCACTGCTCAGCAAATGATTTAACTCGTCCAAACGCACACTCAAGCGAGTGAGTCGGTCCGCGATATTTTTGTTCATTGCGGGCGGTGCAATTGGTATAGCCGATTAATCAACTCGACTAATTCTTCACGTTCATTGACTGCCGCTTGATTCAAAGCATTGGAGGGCACATGCAAGAATTTATTTGTTAAGCCGTTGCTCAGAGCTTCTATAACTTTCTTGGGATCTTCACCTTTCTCTAACAATTTAACAGCTCGAGCCAATTCATGTCGGCGATAACGTTCACCCTGATCACGTAATGCGCGAATGGTTGGAACCATTTCGCGTGTGGCAAACCAACGCATAAAATCAACCACATTCGAGTCAATGATGGTTTCGGCCTGTGTAACGGCATTCTGACGTGAATCCAGTCCTTCTTTAACGATTTCTGATAAGTCGTCAACATAGTAAAGAAAAACATCATCGAGCTCTGCGACTTCAGATTCAACATCACGCGGCACAGCAAGATCAACGATAAATATCGGTCGATGCTTGCGAATTTTAATTGCGCGTTCTACCATGCCTTTACCAAGTATAGGCAGTGGACTCGCGGTACAAGTTACCACAATATCGTGTAGCGCCAATTGCTCAGGCAGATCGCTCAAAGTAATGGCTTGTGCATTAAAACGATTTGCCAGTGCTTCAGCGCGTTCAGTAGTTCGATTGGCAACCGTAATTTTTTGGGGATTACGTGCAGCAAAATGATTAGCGCATAATTCAATCATTTCACCAGCGCCGATAAATAAAACACGCTGTTCACCGATATCGCCAAAAATTCGTTCAGCTAAGCGCGCTGCCGCTGCTGCCATTGATACAGAGCTGGTACCGATTTCTGTCGAGGTTCGAACTTCCTTAGCCACAAAAAATGTGCGTTGAAATAACTTATGCAGCAATAAACCTAATGTCCCTGCGTGTTCTGCAGATTTAACCGCACTTTTTAACTGCCCGAGTATTTGCGGCTCGCCTAATACCATCGAATCTAAACCACTGGCAACTCGGAATGCATGTTTTACAGCCTGCTCACGTGGTAATTTGTAGATATAGGGATCCAATTCACGAGTTGGCAAATGATGAAAATCAGCGAGCCAAACAACAGCATCTTCCGGTCTTTCGGTGCAACAATATACCTCAGTACGATTACAGGTAGACACAATGGCAGCTTCTTTTATTGGATTACGCCCAACCAGATCGCGTAACGCATGCTCCATTGTATTTTCAGGAAAAGTAACTTGTTCGCGCACATCAAGCGGCGCTGTGTTGTGATTAATTCCAAAAGCAAATAATTGCATGGAAGATAATGATGCCAAAGTAAACAATTCGTAAGAAATAACTGGTAATTATAATATTAGGTTTTCTTAAATACCATCAAAGCAAATGATTTATTTTCGCTCACTTTGTTTACTTAATGCCATGGCGTAACTGGAATTATCGAAATACTATTTTTGGGTGACCCTTCAATAATTCTGTCGCTATAAGTTAAATAAATCAGAACATTTCTTTTGGCATCATAAAACCGCACAACTTGTAACGACTTAAATAATAGCGACGTACTCTTTTTAAAAACTTCGACACCGTCCTCATCACCATTCTTTACTTTTTCTGGCAAGGAAATAGGACCAATCTGCCGACATGCGATTGAAGCATCTGAAGTATCCTCAGCAACTCCTACCATACCACTAACACCCCCGGTTTTGGCTCGACTTAAATAACAGGTAGCACCAGCAATATCCGGATCATCAAATGCTTCAATTACGATTTTATCGTTTGCGCCTAAAATTTTAAATTTAGTTGAGACACTACCAATTTTTTCTGCCATCACATAAGAAGTTGTTTGCAGCACTAAGATGAAAATCAACAATACTCTTAATAAGATATTGATATCTAATAATTTAATAATTTTCATACCTTGTCTCCCAACAAAATTGAGCAGCCTATTTAAATTTTATTTCTAATTAATTCCAATCCTGTGGCATTACAACCTTGCAATCAGAGATTGATGTCATTGAATTCTGGCAGACATGTTAGCTACATTCATCTCAATTCCCAGAAACGTTAGTCAAGTCAAGAATTATAAACGCCGTGTAACTCCTCTCATTTTCCGGAAGTAACGCAAATTTGGATATGTGCCATCCATAGCCAATGCAATCGAAAATAATAGAAGAATATTATTTAGATAATTGGTAGGCGCGATTGGATTCGAACCAACGACCCCCACCATGTCAAGGTGGTGCTCTAACCAACTGAGCTACGCGCCTGAAAAAAACGAATTTTAACCGAAATGATTAGTCGCTACAATTAATTAATCAAATTGGATGAATAACTCAGTATAAAATTTTTACTAAAAGTAATATCCAGAAAAATTCCGAATGTTTTATTAGTAATAATTGAATTGTCAATAATGTTCATTTTTAGATTTTCGAGTATACTCGCCCGCTGCAAGGATTATCTAGCTAATGTAAGAATTAGCTGGAAGCAATAAGTTGAGTACAACCGAAGAATTATATAGTTACTGGAAATTGGCATTTTGCCGAGGAGAATTTATGCACAAATTATTTTTAAACTTCTTTTTATTATTAACACTGCTTATTCTGCCATTGAGTGTTTTTTCTCATGTAGACGAAGATCACGAGCACGAAGACGAAAACCACGAACACGCGCATAACGCGACAACTGCGGAATCTTCATCACAGTTGCAAAGCGGCATCGGGTGGAAGGTTGTGCGTGCTGTGGAATTAGGAAACTCAGGGAAATTTGTACATTTGGTACTTATCGATCATAGTAAGCACACCGACAAAACAATCTATAGTGCCGCTATTAATAGACTCTGCAACCCCAACGATGAATTTTGCAGAATAAGATTCTGGAGCGAGGAAAGATTTGTACCTGAGAAAGCCTCTTTAACGGCAGAGCAAAACAAACAATTAAAAGCTGATTATTTAATCAATAAAGCTGCAGGGATCCATCACCTGCAGTGGTCATGCAGTGTCAATCCCGATAGAAATAATTGCTTCTAAAATTAACCAGATACGCTTGGACAGGCAATGCTGAACTTTATAGATCATTAAAAATTGCTGATGATCTATCTGCATTGCTGCTGGAGTGTTAAAAACAGGTGAAAGGCACATTTATGTGTGACAAATGAGCAGTTCACCTGTTTTTTCTTTACATTTACTACTTCAAAAACGTTTTTTAACAGCCTGTTAAATATGTAACGTACGCTTATCCACGCCAAGTGCGGCCTCATGAAACACTTCTGATAAAGACGGATGAGCATGAACAATACAGGCGATATCTTGACTACTGGCTGAAAATTTCATCGCCATAACTGCTTCTGAAATGAGTTCTGAAACATGTGGACCAATCATATGAACACCCAGTACACGGTCAGTTTTCTCGTCTGCTAAGACTTTTACAAATCCACTGGTCTCGTTCATGGCACGCGCACGTCCGTTCGCAATGAATGGAAACTGACCGACTTTATAGGCAATACCAGCTGCTCTTAATTCCTGTTCGTTTTTCCCTACCCACGCAATTTCTGGTGCGGTATAAATAACCCAAGGTATTGTATTAAAATCAATAGCCTCATCCGCATTGGCCTGATTTGTTTCAAGGTGTTTGATCATTTCAGCAACAGCCACACCTTCTTCGAATGCTTTATGCGCCAGCATAGGACCGCGAACTACGTCGCCTACTGCATATACATTGGTCAGATTCGTCCGACAATTCTGATCAACATTAATAAATCCACGCTCATCTACAGACAGATCATTTTCTTCCACACCCAATCCAGTTGTATTGGGGATGCGGCCAACTGCCACAATCAGCTTGTCAACTTCCATGACCTGTTCCTGATTGTTAGAATCACCATAACCAACAACTACAGAGTTACCGGATATCTTAACCGATTTAATTTTGACACCGGTGTTGATTTGCAATCCAGGTTCTTTGGCGAAAATACTTTTTGCTTCTTTAGCAATCTGTTCATCTGCCGCCATCAGAAATCCGGGCATCGCTTCAAGAAGCGTCACTTCCGCACCGAGTCTGCGCCATACACTACCCATTTCAAGCCCGATCACACCTGCACCAATAACTCCCAATCGCTCAGGCACTTCCTTTAAGGCTAAAGCACCAGCATTATCCAGAATCATCTCATTATCGAC
>RRZT010573105.1_pt1 | contig 10749 bp, 10 predicted proteins | sample 2165551 | NCBI WGS metagenome assembly RRZT01 (sample SAMN10456910, study PRJNA506462) | wastewater metagenome | biome: wastewater; feature: sludge; material: wastewater sludge; isolation source: wastewater sludge with Escherichia coli K12::gfp cells carrying plasmid... | place: USA: Moscow, Idaho...
GGACTCCATTCTCCCGGGTCCTGGCAGGCGCGGCGAACTGCTCGCGCTTCGTGCACGAGCTCGGAGGCATCGCTGGTGTGGAGGTGGCCGGCTCTTGGGGGTCGAGCGCTGCCACGTCTCGCGGGCCTCCCTGGTCGGCGTCAGTCGGGCGTGCCATGGTATGCACACGGCGCCACCAGGTCGCTGAACAAGGGAGACTGCAGATGTTCAACAGGGGAAATATGCGAAGAGGACGCATCGGTCGACTCGGTGCCCTGGCTCTGGCGGGGGGGCTGGGGGTCGGCCTCATCAGTCCGGCCGCAGCGGCGAGCGGACCGCTCGGGGCTGCGCCGACGGCGATCGCCGTCAGTGCGGCGAAGTCGGTGCAGATCACGTCCCAGCCGAAGTCGGCGACCGTCGCGGTGAACAAGTACGCGACGTTCAAGGTCAAGGCGTCCGGGACGTCCGTCTCGTACCGGTGGCAGGTGCTCAAGCCCGGTAAGAAGAAGTGGGTTGACCTGAAGGGGGCGAAGAAGTCCACCTATCGCGTCAAGGCGAAGAAGGCGCAGGACGGAGCGAAGTACCGCGTCGTCGTGCGGAGTGGCAAGAAGAAGTTCGCGTCCCGGGGGGCCACGCTCCGAGTCGTGACGACGCCGAAGATCACTCGCCAGCCGAAGGCGGTCTCGACAGCACCACGTACGAACGCCACGTTCTCCGTTGGTGCGTCCGGTCGAGGCTTGAACTACACGTGGCAGTCCCGCAGCCCGGGTGGAGCATGGAAGACGGCAGGGACAGGAAGCAAGCTGACGGTCCGGGCGACGACGGCTCTGCACGGCACGGACTACAGGGTCGTGGTCAAGAACATCGCTGGGAAGGTCGTGTCGACGCACGCGAGGCTGAGTGTGCCGACGCGGCCGTCGATCAGCAGTCAGCCCCGATCCGTCCGCGTGCATGCGGGGAGCGTCGTCGCGTTCGACGTCGTCGCGACTGGCAGCGACCCGCGTTACCAATGGCAGTCGCGGCCGGACGACGAGAGCCCTTGGAGAGATGTCTCGGGCGCGACGTCTTCGACTTTGAGGTTCACGGCCAGGACTGCTCAGTCGTCGACGGAGTACCGCGTCGTAGTCTCGAACGCGCTGGGCTCTGTGACCTCGAGCCACGCGTCGTTGTTCGTCCAGTCCACCGCTCAGGACCCGGCCGCGCCGAAGACCGCCGTGATCTTGGACAGCTGGGGGGTGATCACAACCTCGGCGACCCGAGACGGGACTGCGGAGGTGATTGCCGAGAACATGTACAACGACGTACCGACCCCGGGCTGGCAGTACGCACTCGTTGACGTGGTCGCGTGCTACTTCGGCCCGGACTCGTCGTTGACGTGGCTCGACCTCGGTGTGGAGTTCCTCGGAGCAGACGGCCGGACGTACAGTCCCGGAGGCAACATCCTCCCCAACGACATCATGGACGCTGGCACGGTGTACACGGACGGCTGCACGACTTTCACCGCAGGCGCTCTGGTTCCCAGTTCAGTAGTATCGGGCGGTTCCTGGGTGTTCACGGACAGTTCCGGGTACCCATACGTGACGGGATTCGTCTCAGCATCGTGAGGACCATGACAGCGTAATGCGCGTCCTGTGCCGTGGGGCCCACCTGCTCGGTGAGTGATCGAGCGTGGTCCCCGCGGCATAGGGTGGCTCGGTGATCATCGCCACCCACAACGGGAAGTTCCATGCCGACGACGTGTTCGGCGTCGCCCTCCTGACGCAGCTGTTCCCCGACGCGCAGGTCGTGCGCTCGCGCGACAAGGAGGTGCTCGACGGCGCGGACATCGTGCTGGACGTGGGCGGCACGTACGACGTCGCTGCGCGCCGTTTCGACCACCACCAGCTCACGTCGGGTGCACGGCCGTCGGGCATCCTCTACTCGGCGTTCGGGCTGCTGTGGCAGCACTACGGCCTCGAGTTCTGCGGCGGTGACGAGCGTGTCTGGGGCAAGATTGACCGTCGTCTCGTGACGGCGATCGACGCGGTCGACAACGGCCAGGACCTCTACACGGTCTCCGACCTCGGCACGCCGCCGGTGGACGTGTCGACCGTGCTCGGGCTGTTCAACCCGATCGGCGAGGAGGAGAGCTTCGACTCGCAGTTCGAGGTCGCTGTGGCTTTCGCCACGCAGATCCTCACCCGGCTCAAGCGCTCCTACGCGGCAGGTTTCGCGGCGGAGGAGGAGTTCCTCGCGGCCTACCGCGCGTCTTCGGACAAGCGTGTCGTCGTGCTCGACCGCTTCCTGCCGCACGGCGGCATCGCGACGGCGCAGCCCGAGCTGCTCTACACCGTGTTCCCGGGGGCGACTGGCGCGTGGACCGTGCAGACGGTGCGGCCTGCGGGCTCGGAGTTCGGCTCGCGCAAGCCGTTCCCGGACGCGTGGCGCGGGCTCGACGGCGAGGCGCTCGCCGAGGTGACGGGCGTGCAGGACGCGGTGTTCTGCCACAAGGCGGCCTTCATCTGCGCGGCGCAGAGCCGTGAGGGCGCGCTGCGTCTCGTCGAGCTCGCCCTCGCGGACTGACGCCTGACCGCGGTCGCGGAACCTCGGTATCGCGCCGATTTCGCTTCCTGCCGCAGAGCAGGTAGTGTTTTCCGCGCTGCCCCCGTAGCTCAGTGGTAGAGCGCAGTCTTGGTAAGACTGAGGTCATGGGTCCGATTCCCATCGGGGGCTCTGTTGGTGCTTTGTCGTCGATCGTGGGATCATTGTCCGCGCGATCGATGCTCGGACCTGGTTCGGTGAGCATCAGCGTGGTGTCACACGACATCGTTCGAGGCGGGGTAGCTCAGCTGGTCAGAGCGCACGACTCATAATCGTGAGGTCGCGGGTTCGAGCCCCGCCTCCGCTACCAAGAACGACACCGCACGCCGGCCGGCGGCGCGCGGACACAGGAGCAATTGCACCCCCTGCGGGTGCGAGAGGTGGCAAGACCGTGGCTAGCAAGAGCACTGACGTTCGCCCCAAGATCACGCTCGCGTGCGTGGACTGCAAGGAGCGCAACTACATCACCAAGAAGAACCGTCGGAACGACCCCGACCGTCTCGAGCTCGCGAAGTTCTGCCCGCGCTGCGGCAAGAAGACCTCGCACCGCGAGACTCGCTGACCTTCGTCAGCTCGCCGCTGCCAGCCCTCGTGTCGATCAACGCGTCGTACGCCGGCCGTGAGTACGCTCCGAACGCGCCCTACCAGGTAGGGCGCGAGAAGATCCGCGAGTTCGCTGCAGCAACAGGCAACACCCACCCCGCGCACCTCGACCTCGAGGCGGCGCGGGGTTTGGGCTATCCGGACCTCCTCGCCCCGGTCACGTTCGCGGTGATCATCGCGCAGCGCGCGGAGGCGCAGCTCATCGAGGACCCGGACGCGGGGATCGACTTCTCACGCGTGGTCCACGCCGACGAGCGGTTCACCCACCACCGGCCGATCGTCGCCGGTGACGAGATCACCACGGTCCTGCACGTCGACGCCGTCGTCGAGCGCGCGGGCCTCGCGATGGTCACCACCCGCTGCGAGCTCTTCGGCGACGCCGCGCTGACCGACCACGTCGCGACCGTACGGTCCACCCTCGCGGTGAGGGGAGAGGACGCATGAGCGCCCGGCCGCAGCTTGTCGACCTTGAGATCGGCCAGGAGATCGGCACGCGCACGGTCGAGCTCGACCGCGCCAGCCTGGTCCGCTACGCCGGCGCGAGCGGAGACTTCAACCCGATCCACTGGAACGACGTCGTCGCGCAGTCGGTCGGCCTGCCCGGCGTGATCGCGCACGGCATGCTCACGATGGGCTCCGCCGTCGCGCTCGTGACGGACTGGGCCCAGGACCCGGGCGCCGTCGTCGACTACCAGACGCGCTTCTCCCGCCCTGTCACCGTGCCCAACCCGGGAGCGAGCACGGTCGAGGTCACCGGCGTCGTCGGAGCCCTCGACGCTGAGGCGGGCACCGCCCGCATCGACCTGACGGTGACCTTCGAGGGTGCGCGCGTCCTCGCCAAGAGCCAGGCGGTCGTCCGCCTGGCCTGAGCCGGGACGATATGGTGCAGGCACCTGCGGTCATCCCGTGACGCGCGTGCCATGAAGGAGTTCCCGGATGTCTCGACGCCCCACACTGTCGGACGTCGCCCGTGAGGCTGGCGTCTCGGTGTCGACCGCGTCGCTCGCGTTCTCCGGAGCCGGCCCTATCGCCGAGCAGACGCGGGAGCGCGTCCATGCTGCCGCCGCCACGCTCGGGTATGCCGGGCCCAACGCGCTCGGGCGCCAGCTCCGTTCAGGCCGCCACGGCATCGTCGGCGTCGTGATCGGGGACAAGGTCAAGCGCAGCTTTCGTGACCCGGTGTCGATCCAGATGCTCGACGGTGTCGTCTCGACGCTGAGCGAGCTGCGTCTCGGCGTGATGCTCATCCCGGGGATGGAGTCGGACGATTCGGGGGCGATGAAAGTCGACCCGCTGCTCGAGACGAGCGGGATGGATGTCGCGGTCCTCATCTGGGGTGCCCACATGGACGACCCGCGGCTCGAGGTGCTGCGCCGCCGCTCCATCCCCGTCGTCATCGGCGAGGGCAACGCCGCGCCCGGCTGCTCGCTCGTGGCGATCGACGACCGCGGCGGCTTTGCCGAGCTCGCCGAGCACCTCTACGGGCTCGGGCACCGGCGGGTCGCGAACGTGACCCTCCCGTTCCGGATGGGCCGCGGGGCGGGCTGGATCGAGAACCCGCGCGACGAGGTGATCGACTGGACGCCGACGCGGAACCGTCTTGAGGCGCTCGAGGAGTCCCGGCTCGAGGTGGTCGCGACGTACGAGACGCCCGCGTCGCTCGTGGAGAGCGGCGCCGACGCGGCGCGGCTGATCCTCGACCCGGCGCGGTGGCCCGACCCGGCGAAGCGTCCGACGGCGATCGTCGCGCAGTCTGACCTCCTGGCGGCAGGTGTGGTGCTCGCGGCGCGCGAGATGGGCCTGCGTGTCCCGGAGGACGTGTCGGTCGCTGGTTTTGACGGCGTGGACCTGCCGTGGCTCGGGACGGACTCGTTGACGACTGTTGCGCAGCCGCTCGAGGCGAAGGGGAAGGCGCTCGGTCACGCGGTCGATGCGCTGCTGCAGGGGCGTGGCGTGACGGAGGTCGTCCTGCCGGTCGAGCTGCGCGTGGGGACGACGACGGGTCCGCCGCCGGCGCTGTGACGAAGGTCGCCCGGGTTACCTCCTCGTGGCCAAGAATTTACGCCGATCTGCATTGACGAGGTTCCCTCTGCACGAGGAGACTTGACCCGTTCCTCGAATCGATTCGACATCGGGGTGCGCACCCCGACCTGAGAGCAGACCATGAGCACGTCCCCGCCCGCAGCGCCCGTTGCCCCCCTCCCCGCACGCACCGTCACCGCCGCGCGCTGGTACCTGATGAGCCTCTTCGCGCTCCTCGGCATCATGATGTCGAGCTGGCTGTCGCGCCTGCCGTCGATCCGCAAGAGCCTCGGCATCGCGGAGTCCGAGCTCGGCGTCGTGCTGCTCGTCGGAGCGGTCGGGTCGCTGCTCATGGTCACCGCCGCGGGGCCGATCCTGCAGCGCTTCGGCTCCCGCCGCACGATGTCGGCCGCGACCGTCGGGTTCGTCACGGCCATGACCCTGCTCGCGATCGGCGTCGGCGTCTCGTCGCTCCCGCTCGTGTGCGCGGGCATCTTCCTCAACGGCATGTCCTTCGCCCTCAACAACGTGCCGTTCAACGTCGAGTCCGCGCAGATCGAGCGCGCCGTCGGGCGCACGATCATCCCGCAGTTCCACGCCTGCTTCTCGATCGGTGCGCTGCTCGGCACGCTCCTCGGTGCCGCCGCGTCGTGGGGCGGTGTCTCCGTGCCGGTCCAGTTCGGCATCTCCGCGGGCGTGCTGCTCGTGTGGCGTCTCCTCGCGATCCCGCACGTCACCCTCGTCGAGCACGTCCCAGCCCGCCCCGAGCCGACCGACGGCGACGTCGAGTTCCTCCGCCCCCGTCGGCGCCTCGGGGCGTCGCTCGCTGGGTGGCGCGAGAAGCGCACGCTCCTCCTCGGGCTGGTCATCATGGCGGCCTCGCTCTCCGAGGGCGCCGCGAACGACTGGCTCTCGATCTCCGTCGTCGACGACTTCGGCCGGACCGAGGCGACGGGCGCGATCGTGTTCGGCGTCTTCGTCGGCTCGATGACGGTCGTCCGGCTCGGCGGTACGGGCCTCATCGACCGCTACGGGCGCGTGCCCGTGCTGCGCGTCTCGGGGGTCACGTCGATCGTCGGTCTCGCCCTGTTCGGTGCGGCGCCGTCGTTCGTGCTCGCTGTCGTCGGCGTGGCCATGTGGGGTGCGGGGGCTGCGCTCGCGTACCCGATCGGCATCGCCGCGGCCTCAGACGACCCGCTCAAGGCGCCGTCACGCGTCTCGGTCGTGTCCGCCTTCTCGTCGACCGCCTCGATCGCAGCGCCCCCGCTGCTCGGCTTCGCTGCCGAGCACCTGACGACGCGCTACGCGCTCACGCTCATCGTCGTCGGGCTCGTCGTGTCCGTGCTGCTCTCCGCGCAGGCGCGCCGCCCGGAGGTGCGGACCCCGCTCGCGCCGCTGCCCGGTGACACGACCGCAGCACGCGAGCCTGCGACCGTCGTCCGTGCCGCCGAGGGGGAGAGCACCGAGCTCCCGGCCTCGCACGCCGACACGTCGCGCGACAAGGAAGAGGTGCTCCTGTGCCCGACCCCGTGACCTCACCTGCCTCGGTCGAGGCTGCGCTCGCGCGCAAGGCGACCGTTGCCGCGTGGGCCGTCTTCGCGATCTTCGTCCTCAACGGCTTCAACTTCGCGTCGTGGGCCTCTCGCCTCGTCGGCGTGCGCAACTCGCTCGGTCTCAAGGAGACCGAGATGGGCATGCTCCTGCTGTTCGTCGCGTTCGGCTCGATCATCGCGCTCCCGCTCTCGGGCTGGATCATGGAGCGCCTCGGTGCGCGCCGCACGATCGTCGTCTTCGCGGCGATCAACGTCGTCGGGTACAGCATCGCGGCGTGGGCGATCGCGCAGGGCGACGTCGCCGTCCTGCGCGTCGCGCTCGTCCTCGTCGGCATCGGCACCGCGGTGTGGGACGCCGCGATGAACCTTGAGGGCGCGATCGTCGAGCAGGCGGTCGGCCGCACGATCATGCCGAGGCTGCACGCCGGGTTCTCCCTCGGCACGATCGTCGGCTCGGCGCTCGGCGCCCTCATGGCGCGCCTCGGCGTCTCGGTCTCGTGGCACCTCCCCGGCGCGGTCGTGCTGAGCCTCGTGCTCGTCATGGTCGCGGTGCGTGCGCTGCTGCCCGCGGCTGGCCGGGAGCTCGACGAGCACGTTCCTGCGGCCGACGGCGAGGTGCCCGCCGCAGAGGAGCGCGGTTCGGTCTTCGGGGCGTGGCTCGAGCCGCGCACGCTCCTGGTGGGCCTCATCGTCCTGGCTGCCGCGCTCACGGAAGGGTCGGCGAACGACTGGGTCGGGCTGGCCGTCGCCGACGGCTTCGCCAAGGACGAGGCCACGGGCGCGATGGCGCTCACGGTGTTCCTCGTCGCGATGACCGGTATGCGTCTGCTGGGCACGAACCTGCTCGACCGGCTCGGCCGCGTCACGGTTCTGCGCCTCCTCGGCGGTCTTGCGTTCTCGGGGCTCGCGCTGTTCGCGTTCGCGCCGTGGATGTGGCTCGCGCTCGTCGGCGTCGTGCTGTGGGGCTTCGGTGCCGCGCTGGGCTTCCCGGTGGGCATGAGCGCCGCGGCTGACGACCCGCGGCGCGCGGCCGCGCGCGTGAGCGTCGTCTCGACGATCGGTTACACGGCGTTCTTCATGGGCCCGCCGCTGATCGGCCTGCTCGCAGAGCACCTGGGGTATCGGCACGCGCTCGCGACGATCCTCGTACCGGTCGCGCTCGGGCTCGTCATCGCGAGTGCAGCCACGCCGCTCGCGCGGGAGCCGCGTGATACCGTGGAGGGATGACCGCTCCGCTCGACGCCCCGATCCCTGCTGCTGCGACGCCCCCTGTCTCGGGCGGGTCTCCGCGCCTCGCCGACCTCACGACGCTCCGCGTCGGAGGTCCGGCTCGCTCGCTCGTCAGGGCGACGACGGAGGGCGAGCTGATCGACGCGGTGCGTGCCGCGGACGCTGACGGTGTCCCGGTCCTCGTGCTCGGCGGCGGCTCGAACCTTCTGGTCGCGGACGAGGGCTTCGACGGTGTCGTCGTCCAGGACGTCCGCTCGGGCGTGACGGTCGACATGGTCGACTCGTGCGGCGGCGGCAGCTTCCGCGTACCGGCGGGGCACTCGTGGGACGCGCTGGTCGAGCAGGCGGTCGCGGAACGCTTCGTCGGGCTCGAGGCGCTGTCGGGCATCCCGGGCACGGTGGGTGCGGCGCCCGTGCAGAACATCGGGGCGTATGGCCAGGAGGTCGCCGGGGTGATCTCGACGGTGCGCGTCTACGACCGCGTGCTCGGGCGAGCGCGCCTCCTCGCTGTGGGCGAGCTCGGCCTCGGGTATCGGGCGTCGCTCCTCAAGCGCTCGATGCATCAGCCTGACGACGACGGTCGGGTCTGGACGCCGTCGCCGCGCTACGTCGTGCTGGAGGTGGCGTTCCAGACGCGCCTCGGCACGCTCTCGCCGGAGGTCGCGTACCCGGAGCTGGCGCGCCGTCTCGGCGTCGAGGTCGGTACGCGTGCCGAGATCGCGCAGGTGCGCGCGGCGGTGCTCGAGCTGCGTGCGGGCAAGGGGATGCTCGCAGGCCCTGCGAGCGACCATGACACGTGGAGCGCCGGCTCGTTCTTCACGAACCCGGTCGTGCGCGTGGCGGACGCTGCGTCGCTCCCGGAGGGAGCGCCTCGCTTCGAGGTGCGCAGCTCGCTTCCTGAGGTCACGACGGGGCCGGCCCTCGGGGCGGTGGACGCGTCGCTCGTCAAGACGAGCGCGGCGTGGCTCATCGAGCGTGCGGGCTTCGGCAAGGGGTTCGGTGTGCACGGCGAGGAGAGCCGTGCCCGCCTGTCCACGAAGCACACGCTCGCACTCACGAACCGCGGGCAGGCGACGGCAGCCGACGTCGTCGAGCTGGCGCGTGCGGTGCGCGACGGCGTGCGTGACGCGTTCGGGATCGAGCTGGTCCCCGAGCCGGTCCTGGTGGGCGTCACGCTGTGACGAGAGGGACGAGCGTCGTCGCGCGGCGAGGGTGTCATCAGGCGGTATCGGGGTGAGTGCGTGGGTTGTTGACGAGCGCGGTACCGGGGAGTCGTTGTCTACTGGAGACATGACGACGATCGCGACCTCTGCGCCGCGGCTCACGCGCGCGCAGCGGGCGGAGCAGGAAGCAGCCGACATCGGCTGGCTCACGGGTACCGAAGGACTTGCTGCGCTCGAGGCGGTCGTGCGTTCGGCCGGAGCGACTCTCGTGTCGGCGGTCGTGCACGAGGTGCACCACCGGCCGGGTGCGGGGGTGACCGTGGGCTTCGACGCGCGTGTCGCGACGGCAGCGGACCCGCTCGAGCGCGCGGAGTACATCCTCCTCACGACGGGCCAGGTGGAGGTGCCTGCCAGTCCTGCGAGCGGCATCGTTCGTCTCCAGAACGGTGAGCGCGTCCTGCACGCGTGGAAGCACCCGGCCGACCCAGCGCTGCCGGGACTCCCGATCGCGTCGGACGTGACGCGCGCCGCCGCGCGCACCCGCCTCGACGAGGACCCGGGCACGGCGGTGCTCGAGCTGATCGGTTACCGGCCCATGCGCCGGGCTGTGCTGAGCCTGACGTCGCAGCGTCGCCGCGTCTTCCTCAAGGTCGTGCGTCCGGACCAGCTCGACGGTCTGCTCGCGCGCAACCGTTACGCCGAGCCGGCGGGTGCGCCCCCGGTGCTCGACGTGTGGGACGAGTCGGTGCTCGTGTTCCCGCAGGCGCAGGGCGAGCCCCTTCCTGAGCTGCTGGCGCGCGACGGCGCGGCGGGCGTCGACCCGCGTGACCTCCTCACGTGCCTCGACTCGATCCACTCGGACGCTGTGACGCTTCCGCTGCGCCGGCCGTGGGCCGAGCGCTCGGCGCACTATGCCGACGCGGCGTGCAACGTCCTGCCGGACCAGGCGGACCGCATCCGGCATCTCGAGTCGCGGATCGCGTCGCTCATCGAGCGCTTCCCGCGCGGCCCTGTGGTGCCGACGCACGGGGACTTCCACGCGGCGAACATCCTCATGACGGGCGCGGCCGTGACCGCGCTGCTCGACGTCGACACGATCGGACCGGGGCAGCGCGTCGACGATCTCGCGTGCCTGCTGGGGCACATGGCGGTCCTCCCGTGCCTCGCCCCGGAGACGTATCCCCTCGTCCCGACGACGCTGCGGCGGTGGATGTCGGTCTTCGACAGTGCTGTCCACCCGGGTGCGCTGCGGGTGCGCGCGGCTGGGGTCGTGCTCTCGCTCCTGGCGAGCATGCCGGCGAACGACACGAGCGAGGCGGCTCGGGCCGACGCGCTCGGGCGGCTCGCTGTCGCGGAGCAGCTCCTCTCTGAGGTGCACGACTAGGCGGCGCTTGTTCGCCCTGGGCACCATGAGAGCAATCTCATGGCCTCGCGGCTCGCAGAACCTGGCAGGTACCGTAACAATAGAAATGTCCGAAGAGATCGGTGGCTGCGTTCCCTGTCGCGCCTCGGTCGAACGGTCACCTCGACCTTCGGGTCGGTGGATGAAGTAGCCCCCGGTTTCCCCTGGCCGGCTGGGCTCTGAGGGCCCGTCGTTTCCCCCGGACGACGGGCCCTCC
>RRZT011110219.1_pt1 | contig 10748 bp, 4 predicted proteins | sample 2165551 | NCBI WGS metagenome assembly RRZT01 (sample SAMN10456910, study PRJNA506462) | wastewater metagenome | biome: wastewater; feature: sludge; material: wastewater sludge; isolation source: wastewater sludge with Escherichia coli K12::gfp cells carrying plasmid... | place: USA: Moscow, Idaho ...
GTAACCCTTGATAATTTCTTCGTTTTCCAAAGCAGCGTTCACACGATCCCAAGAGCGAGTAGCGCGAGCTTTACGGTGAGACAGAACCAACTGTCCTTTTTTGTCTTCCTGGTTTTCGATGTATACTTCTACAGTATCACCTACCTTCAGGTCCGGATTGTAACGGAACTCATTCAAAGGAATGATACCGTCTGATTTGTAACCGATGTTCACAACTACTTCACGCTTGTTCATTGCGATTACGGTTCCGTCAACAACCTCACGGTCGTTCACTTTGTTAAGCGTACCGTCGTAAGCTTTTTCTAGTTCTTCGTGGCTTGCGCTTGTTACAGCTTCGCCGTTTTCATAAGCATCCCAGTTGAAGTCCTCAATAGGAGCTACGTTCTTTAAGTTTTCCATTAATAAATAAATTGTTTAATACTTTAATTGAATAAGACATTATATTATCTATAAATCGGGCGCAAAGGTAGGAATATTTTCTTGACCGACAAAAGAATACCCAAAGAAAAGATGGTAATATCCGTATTTTTTGTAATATTGCAAATCTAATATTATACGACTTTCAACATGAACGGAACATTGGACAAAATCAGGGTGCAGTTTGATTATCTGCCACTTATTAATTTCGCGATGCAGCAAAACAAAGTATCGGTCATCCATCAGCTTTCGATTGAAAATATGACGTCCGAACCCTTCAGAAACATTCAGGTACAAATCACGGCCGAGCCCGACTTCGGCAGTATCACTCCTGTGATGATGGAAGCGATTCCCGCCAATAATTCCGTGTGTCTGCAATCGTTCAGCCTGGTCTTGTCCGCCAATTATTTCGCCCAGCTGACCGAGCGTATGTCGGGAAGTCTGAAAATAGAAATCCGCTCCGAGGCGGAAACGATCTTTACCCAGACCTACCCCATCGACATTCTGGCATACGACCAATGGGGCGGAATCAATATATTCCCCGAGATGCTGGCAGCATTCATCACCCCGAATCATGCCGTGCTCACTCCTATTATCAAGAGAGCCGCCGCGATTCTGGAACAGTGGACCGGTACTCCGTCACTGGACGAATACCAAAGCCGCAATCCGGACCGTGTGAGAAAGCAGATGGCAGCTATCTACACCGCCCTCACCGAACAGCAGATTATTTACAGCACCATTCCCGCCAGCTTCGAAGAGCACGGACAGCGTGTCCGTCTGACAGATTCCGTACTGGCACAAAAGCTCGGAACCTGTCTGGATATGGCACTGCTTTATGCTTCCTGCCTCGAATCCATCGGACTGAATGCCCTCATCGTCATCACCAAAGGGCATGCTTTCGCAGGCGGCTGGCTGGTGCCGGAAACCTTTCCGGACCCTGCCATCGACGATGTATCCTTGCTGACCAAACGAACCGCCGAAGGAATCTACGACATCACGCTGGTAGAAACCACCTGCATGAATATGGGACATAATGCCGACTTCGACAACGCCGTGAAAAGCGCTAACGGCAAACTGAGCGATCCGGGCAGTTTCATCCTCGCCATCGACATCAGAAGGGCCAGGCATTCGGGAGTCCGCCCGATCCCGCAGCGCGTACTGAACGGACAAGTATGGGAAATAAAGGAAGATGAGGATATGAACAGAAATACCACGCACGCCACTCCGCAAAGTGTGAATCCGTATGATTTGTCGGGCAGCGAAACTCAGACAGTCCTCACCAAACAGTTGCTTTGGGAGAGAAGACTGCTGGATTTGAGTCTGCGCAACAACTTGCTGAATATCCGGATTACAAAGAATACTCTTCAGCTGATTCCGGCAAACCTTGCCTGTCTGGAAGACGCCTTGGCGGAAGGAGATGAGTTTCGTATCCTCCACCGTCCCGCCGAATGGGAGAATCCGGCGATGGAGTTTGGCATTTATTCTTCCATACCGGAATCGGATCCGATAGCCGACTTCGTTAATTCGGAGCTTTCACAGAAAAGGTTACGTTTTTACTTGCCGGAGAATGACTTGGGCAAAGCACTGACTCACCTGTACCGTTCGTCCCGTACTTCTATCGAAGAAAACGGAGCGAACACGCTTTATCTGGCTCTCGGACTTCTGAAATGGTACGAAACGCCTTCCAGCGAGCGTCCCCGTTATGCACCGATATTGCTGCTGCCGGTCGAAATCATCCGCAAGTCAGCCGCCAAAGGGTATGTGATTCGTTCGCGGGAAGAAGAAACGATGATGAATATCACCTTATTAGAAATGCTTCGTCAGAATTTCGGCATTTCCGTACCGGGACTTGATCCGCTTCCGACGGACGAAAGCGGAATCAACGTAAAACTGATTTATTCCATCATCCGGCACTGCATCAAGAATCAGCGGAAATGGGATGTGGAGGAACAGGCTATTCTAGGTATCTTCTCCTTCAACAAGTTTATCATGTGGAACGACATCCACAACAATGCTCACAAACTGACTCAAAACAAGGTGGTCTCCAGCCTCATCAACGGAAAGATCGAATGGGACGTAACTGCGAAAGAAGTGGATGCCGCCTACATGGACAGGCAGTTATCTCCGGCAGATATTGTACTGCCTATCATTGCCGATTCATCTCAGCTGGAAGCGATTTATGAAGCGGTGCACGACAAGACTTTTATCCTGCACGGCCCTCCGGGAACCGGAAAGTCCCAAACGATAACGAATATCATCGCCAACGCACTTTATAAAGGTAAACGAGTCTTATTTGTTGCCGAGAAGATGGCAGCCCTCTCCGTCGTCCAAAACAGACTGGCGGGCATAGGGCTTGCCCCGTTCTGTCTGGAGATTCACTCCAACAAGACAAAGAAATCCACTGTCATCTCGCAACTAAAGGAGACAACCGAAATCATCAGACGAACTCCTCCCGAAGAGTTCATGAAGGAAGCCGAACGCCTGCTGAAGTTACGAACGGAACTAAACAAATACATCGAAGCCTTACACAAGGAATATCCTTTCGGACTTTCCCTCTATGATGCGATCATCCACTACCAGTTAACAGACGTTGAACCCTGCTTCGATATCCCGTCATCTTATCTGGACAATCTGGACAAAGACCGATTCTCACATTGGGAAGATGCCATCGAATCTTTGGTCAGTACCGCCAATGCTTGCGGCCACCCGTATCTTCACCCATTGACAGGGATTTCCATTCGGGAATATTCGTCCGCCATCAAAGAGGAAGCCTTACAAACGCTCGCCACTTTCATCGGCTTATTGACTGCCATACAATCGAAACTGCCTGTCTTTTCCGCTTTACTGGAAAATACGGACATTCATCCCACCCGCAAGGATTTCAATATAATCAGCGCCATTATCCGAAAAATACTCGATATTCCGGAACTGACGCCCGAACTGCTGACCACTCCTTTATTAAATGAAACGCTGGAAGAGTACCGGAAAGTGACGGAACACGGCAGGAAACGCGATGAAATCAAAGCAGAAATAGAAAACGGATTCACCAAAGAGGTACTGAAGATAAACGCCGGCCCCATGCTGGCCGAATGGAATCGGGTATCCGCCCAATGGTTTCTCCCACGATATTTCGGACAAAGAAAAATAAAAAAGGTGATTCGTCCTTACGCTCTGCAACCGGTAGAGCCAGAGACAGTCCAGCCTTTGCTCCATCAGGTCATCCGGTATCAGGAAGAGCTTGATTTTACAGACAGATACGCCGCCAAGCTGCCTTCTTTATTCGGAAGATTCGGAAGAGATGAAGAGTGGCCCATCATCGATCAGATCATCCATGAGGTATCTTCGCTTCATTCCCTGTTACTGAGTTATTCAAAAGATGTGGCGAAAACATCCCGAATCAAACAGAACTTAGCGTTACAACTGACAGAAGGTATCCGGACATTCAGAGATATCCATTCTCATTCTCTGAATGAATTGTATCAGCTGGTCGACACGCTTACGGCAACCGAGCAACGACTTTCCACCACTCTGGGCATAACCGTAGAGACGCTTTATACAAACTCCGCCGACTGGATCGGCATCGCCCTACAGCAAGCCGGAATATGGAAAGAAAATCTGGACAAACTCAAAGACTGGTATCAATGGCTTCAATCCTACAACAAACTGAACGAGCTGGGTCTCGGATTTATCGCAGAAGAATATAAGGAAAAGAATATTCCTACGGATTTACTCACCAGCAGCTTCCGCAAGAGTTTCTACCAAGCCGTTATTCACTATATCATCGCCAAAGAACCGACGCTGGAATTATTCAACGGCAAGATATTCAATGATATTATAACCAAATACAAGCAGGTATCCGCCAACTTCGAGGACATTACCAAAAAGGAACTGTTCGCCAGACTGGCTTCCAACATTCCGTCCTTCACCCACGAAGCCATTCAAAGTTCAGAAGTCGGAATATTACAAAAGAATATACGCAATAATGCACGCGGAATATCCATCCGCAAGCTATTCGATCAAATACCTATCCTGCTGTCCCGTATGTGTCCGTGTATGTTGATGAGTCCTATATCGGTTGCCCAATATATCGATGCCGATGCAGAGAAATTTGACTTGATCGTCTTCGACGAAGCTTCACAGATGCCGACTTACGAAGCGGTAGGTGCCATCGCCCGAGGCAAGAATGTAGTTATCGTAGGCGACCCCAAACAGATGCCGCCTACCAGCTTCTTCTCCGTTAATACCATTGACGAAGACAACATCGAGATGGAAGATCTGGAAAGTATCCTTGACGATTGCCTCGCTCTCTCTATCCCTTCCAAATACCTGCTGTGGCATTACCGAAGCAAACACGAAAGTCTTATCGCTTTCAGTAACTCCGAATATTACGATAATAAGCTGATGACTTTCCCGTCACCGGACAATATTGAATCGAAAGTCAGAATGGTCGCCGTAGACGGTTATTATGACAAAGGAAAATCCCGTCAGAACCAAGCGGAAGCGCAAGCCATAGTAGACGAAATAGCGAGAAGGCTGAGGAGCGAAAAATTAAGGAGAAAAAGTATGGGGGTAGTTACTTTCAACGTGGTTCAGCAGGCGTTGATAGAAGATTTGCTATCCGATCTCTTCGCCTTTCATCCTGAACTGGAAACCTTTGCGCTGGAATGTGAAGAACCCCTGTTCATCAAGAACCTTGAAAATGTGCAAGGAGACGAACGGGATGTGATACTGTTCTCCGTCGGCTATGGTCCCGATGCCGAAGGGCGCGTCAGCATGAACTTCGGTCCGTTGAACCGTGCGGGAGGTGAAAGACGGTTAAACGTAGCCGTCTCCCGTGCCCGATACGAAATGATCATCTTTTCTACGCTGAGATCGGACATGATTGATCTGAACCGAACTTCTTCTATCGGAGTAGCCGGGCTGAAACGCTTCCTTGAATATGCGGAGAAAGGAACCAAGCGCATACTGAATACCTCGACTAATATTCGGACCTCGGAAGAAGAAACTTCTATCGAAAAGATTATTGCCGACAAGTTACGTTCTTCGGGATATACCGTACATACTGATATAGGCTGTTCCGGATATAAGATCGATATTGGCATTGTCGATACTCAAACCCCGTCCAACTACCAATTAGGTATTATCTGTGACGGAAAGAACTACAGACGTACCAAGACTGTCCGTGACCGGGAAATTGTTCAAAACAATGTACTCAAAGCACTGGGATGGAATATCTGCCGTATATGGACGATGGACTGGTGGGAAAAGCCGGATGAAGTGATGGCGTCTATACAAGCAGCGATTGCTCAGGATATGAAAGCGGAGAAACCGGTTATAGTAAAAAAGGAACAAGAAAAAAGAGAAAAGAATGTGCAGGAAACGCCGATGCAGCTAAAATCTGCATGCGCATACACAAACTTTTCTTTTATCTCCGTACAAAATTATAATAGTACTAAAATACGTCCGTTCCTGTACGCTGCCGACGACATCTTCGCTAAAAGAAATAATCCTATTATTGTCTCCCAAGTCCAAAAGATAATAGAAAATGAAGCCCCGATCAGCAAAACCTTACTTGGAAAGAAAATCATATCCGAATGGGGAGTCAACCGTGTAGGACCACGAATAGATGCTCAATTGGAAATAATATTCGACACATTACATCTTTACCGCATAGAACATGACGGGCTTATCTTCTGCTGGAAAGATGAAGCGCAATACCGTTCTTATTCAGAGTACCGTCCCGATTCCGACCGAGATGCAGCGGATCTGCCACCCGAAGAAATAGCCAATGCCATCCAACAAATATTAATCAATTCCATCAGCCTGCCTTTACCCGATTTGGCAAAAGCATGCGCACAAGTATTCGGCTTCACACACATGGGGTCAAACATCGAAGCATCCATGCTCAGAGGGATTCAGGAAGCGGTAAAAAGGAATTATGCCAAAGTTGAAAACGGAAGGGCAACGATCATCGATTAACACGGTAAGGCAGACACAAACAGCCGCCACCCGTCAATACCCCTTCTGCAAACGTTTCAGAGCAGCAATAGAATCAGCTACATACGTATTATCCGGTTCTATGGAACGCCAATAACAAAGCGACCCTATCAACCGTTTCAGATAGGCAGGATCATGGGAGCCGATTCTGCGTTGATGTTCCGCCAGCCCCTTTGTCAAAATGAAATAGACATTCTTGCGAATCTCTCTCTTTCGGGCTTTAGGAATGGTCAGCTTCACACCGGAGCTGACGGATACGCCCGTGATTATCTTCCTGTCATACTCATTCAGAAAACGGGTTTTCTGATGATTCGGTTCAAACTTCTCTTCCCTGATGATTTCCTTTACCCGCGCAAGCACCTGCTCTTTCGGAAAGACATCGCCCGAAAAGGTGAGGTCGTCGGCATAACGACTATAAGTCAGCCCGAATTCTTCCGCCATCACCGCCAGTTTCCGGTCCATCTCATAAGCGATGATGTTACTCAGTACCGGACTGGTAGACGCTCCTTGCGGCAAATGCCGACGCATACAACACAACTCGCCCAGCACTTTCGATATATTCTTCGGATAGCCGATCTTTTCGAAAGTCTTTTTCACCCTCGGACTACGTATGGAAATAAAGAAATCATGGATATCCGTCTTCAAGACACAGCGTTTTCCCAGATGAGGACGGACGTTATCGACGATGGAATGCTGACGCCGGAATCCCGTAGCGGCAGGATGCACATTTACAGACAGTAATATACGATGATAAATAGTATCCTGAATGGCTTTCAGTTCCTTGTCCGGAGCAGAGATCATACGGTATCCTCCTCTCCGCTTTCTGATCCAGAACTCCCGATAATGCGAAGAGACATCCTGCAGTATCTCTTTCAACCTCATCACCTCTATTCCCAACAGATTGGCACACCACACCACCGCCTCTTCATCAAATACAGGACATGTTCTCATTTTAGGAGTGACTACTCCTAAAGCATGCCTGAGCCAGGCTCCATGTTCCCATTTGTTTTTGGAAGTCTCTTCGTTAGTAGTATTACCGCTGCCTGTTGCTTTCCATCTCTTGTATCCTTCCTGTTTCCGGCTCGAAGAAATCAATTTATAAATCAGAAAACCGGTAACAATAAGTATCGTAATTAAAATTCCGTCCATCTTGTTGTTACATATATAAAAAGGAGAAGAAGAGGATGAGATTTTACTAAAATAAATAGAGGTATTTATACCAGAGATTTATTTTCCAGGAAAATACCTGTGCCTGCGAGGCGACTACACCTCTTTTCTGCTAAATTTTTCCTCATCCTCTTCCTCACAAAGATATGTATTTTCTATACATTATGCAACTGTTATGAAGAAAAAACTATCGGTTAAACAACTCGAAAGTAAATTTACATCCGATCCCGCTGAACTTCCAGTTCTCACTGCTGACGAATACTCCCACATCAAAGACATGCGTACCGATACCATAACCCACTTCCAGATATGGCTGGAGATGCGGCATAGAGAGCGCACTGATATAAAGACGTTCGTTCTGCACATAGCGGGTATATTTCATCAAATGCCGGAGAATAAGGAAAGGAGCCTCGTAAGTGAAATGTCCGCGTACATAGCGGCGGGAGGAGTTGTACCAACGTCCGTCGAGCACCTGAAACACACCACCGATTTCATCATTCCACCCTACCGGCAGATTATGACGGGCAAAATTGGCAAAGTCCACAAAGTACAGTTCATCCTGATTGGTAAACGCCCCGAAGCCGAAACGATAATAAATATTTCGCATCAGTCCCAGCTGAATCTTATGTTGAAGGTCGAATTCTATCCGTTCATATTCTCCGGTACTTTTAAATACTCCTTCTATTCCCCGTTCATAGTCCACCGAAAATGTCGGATAGTCAGAGCGGAGATTGATCTTACGCTTTCCGTTCATATAATAATAAAGCGCCGGAGTCCATTCCACCCGGATGCGCGGGGCAAAGCTGATATAGGTATTTCTGAAGCGTTCCATAAATTCCGGCGGAGGCATCGGATAGTCACCCGTAATCACAAAACGGGATTTCTCGACAGCTGTTCTCTTGTGTGCCGAGAAACCGAGGCTGATATCCAGTCCGTTGGTAATTTCAAAACTATGACGGAAGTTGAAATACAAGTCCTTGAAATAATCCAGATGGATGAGGTCGAAATTAAAGATACTGTCCGGCATCGCTTTCAGTTCGTCCAGCATCTTGCTGCTATAGATACGGTTACCATTACCCACACTCAACCGGAAAAAGCCCCGTTTCTGCGGCCAGTACTCAAAGTCGGCATTCAGCGACCAGTAGAACTCTTTCCGTGTAAAGTTATAACCCAGTTTGGGTACGATGCGGAGCCACTTGTCGCCTCTGAAAATCCGGTTGTAACGGAAATCCTGTCGGTATGATAATCCGTTGCTTCCGCTATAACTGAACAAAAGCGGATTGATAAACGGCGAGAAGCGGACACTTCCGATATTGGACAGATTGAATTTATAATCTTCCACCATCAGGTCGCCCATCGTTCCCCAGAAAGCCTGACTCTTGGTTTTCTGTTGCACCGACACGGTATCCCGCCTGTATGTATAATCTTTGTAAAGTTGCTTTTCTCCTTCACTCAAAGGGATGGGGCGTAGCACGCCGAACGTGGACGCATCTGTTTTATAGGCATTCGTATCGCACTGCAAGGAGAATGATTCCGACAGATTATACTTTTTCTTCTCTTTCTTCCGAACCTTTCTTTCTTTCAGTTCTATCGATTTATAGTCCAGCGAGGCGGTATAATTGCCGTCCACCTTATTGCCCAGGAACTTAAAAAGGGCCTCCACGTCATAACGTATCGGGAGAAATTCATCTTTCTTTCCTACTTCCCCCATCTTGATCCAGCAAGTAAACGTAATCAGTTCCGACCGTCCCGAAAAACGGATTTCACGCACGCTCCATACATTGCTGCTGACAATCATATAGCCACCCACCAACTGGTCGCTCTTGGTACGGGGAATGAAACGTATCCGGTAGTCGAGATTATTGGGATCGCCCATCACACTGTCTATCCGGTATTTGTAGTATTTCTGCCCGTTCTTGGCAAGCGGAGACAGCAAGCGTTCGTCATTCAGAAGAGAAGATGAGTAGATATTGACACTAAAATATTCAAGCAGCCCCGGCAGTCCCCTGTTTCCTCTCACAGTGCCTTGTGATGCCTTAACTTTCTGGTCATAGATATTGGGAGCTGTATAATGCAGGTCACTATACGTTTCGAGCAAGTATTCACGTACCCCTTTCTGCAAGCGAAACATCGAAGGAACGTACCGGAGGATAAAATTCTTCTTCTGAATATTCATCTTACCCTTTATATATAGGTTCGCGCGATAGTCGCTCACTATACTTTCATAAGAGGGAGCAAAAGTCATGACACGCTCAATGATGGAATCAGCAGATATCTCCTGACTTGTATAAGGATTAAGAACAAGATTGGCTGCCCCCTTCGGAATAAAAGAGAACAAGCACAACATACATCCTATCAATATCTTATATTTCAATCGTCGTATCTCCTGTTTATTGTAGGCAAATATAAAAAAGAATATCGAAAAGCAAGGGAATTAAGCTGCAAAAAAGCGTTAGCAAGGAAAATCCTTTCTCAATGCCACGCATCATATCAGTTTTCATGGACATTTTTCTACTTATTAAATCCACTTCCCAATTTCTTCAATCATTACAGTAGAATACAATAAACATTTTCTCTATAAAAAATAATATCTTCGAGTGCATGAATTAATTCGTCCGGCTATAGGCAACGTTTCGTCCGCCTATAGGCAAACGCAACGTCTACTATAGGCAAACTTGCATCCGGCTATAGGCGGACGAATTAATTTATGCACTCCAAAGTATTATTTATTGCACAAGCCGGGACTAAATTTAGTATAGGATAAAAAAACGCATATGCAAATGAACGCCTCGATGGGAAAACATTTACAGTTCCTCACCCAAATGGCTATGGACAGTACTACAATGAAGCTGCTATACAGAAACATAAACAAGCATTATATGCAGGTAGAAATACTAGTCAAACAGATGGCTGCAGAAATCGACCGACAGAAAAACAAGGACGGACAGCAGGAAATACTGGAATCCATCTCTTAATCGGTTATAATCAAAAGCGCCATGATGGGCAAAAGGTGATTCAGAGACGAATCAATTCTATAAAGAGGGGGTATTCTTCAGAAAAACACATCATTTTCCGAAAATACCCCCTTTAAAATAGGGGTACTTTCAGAAAAAACATATAATTTTGCGCCATCAACCGATAAAAAAATAGACCATTTATGTCAAAAA
>RRZT011216214.1_pt1 | contig 10748 bp, 6 predicted proteins | sample 2165551 | NCBI WGS metagenome assembly RRZT01 (sample SAMN10456910, study PRJNA506462) | wastewater metagenome | biome: wastewater; feature: sludge; material: wastewater sludge; isolation source: wastewater sludge with Escherichia coli K12::gfp cells carrying plasmid... | place: USA: Moscow, Idaho ...
GCCGCCCTTTTGGACATACGCCCGCACAAAATCCTCGGCGTTCTCCTCGAGCACATCATCAATCTCATCCAACAAATCATCAGTGTCCTCAGCCAGCTTCTCACGACGCTCCTGACCCGCAGCAGTACTGGATGCGACATCGTCGTCACCACCACCACCACCACGCTTGGTCTGCTCCTGAGCCATCGCCGCCTCCTGTATGACTGAAGTTCTTCCACCCTACCGGCAGGGTGTCGGATTGCCGGGTATCACCAGGAGACCACGACCCGAGCATCAGACCGGAGCAACCGGCACCCGGGCGAGGATCGCCAACAGCAACTCAGCGCGCACCCGGGCCACGCCCAGATCGCAGCCGAGCAGCGCCTCAGCGGTCTCCATCCGTTTGCGCAACGTGTGCCGGTGCACACCGACGACGGCGGCGGCCGACTCCCAATGCCCATTGGCTTCCAGGTATGCACGCAGCGATTCCATCAGGTCGGTGCCGAACTCGGCATCATGCTCGACGAGCGGCGTCAGCAACGCGCCACCAAGCGCGATCAGCACGTCACGGCTGCCTCCGAACGACAACAGCGCATTGCCGGCCATCGCGGTGAACTCCAGAGGAACACCGCCACGTTCGGCCACCGACGCCGCCATTCGAGCATCGTCGGCGGCAACCGCCAGCTTGGCCACCGGCTGAACTCCACTGAGCCCACTACGGATCGTGCGGCGCAATGATCGGTCGACAGCCGCCAATAGCGCTGTGACGGTCGCGATGGTTTCCGTCCCCGGCAACAGCACCGTCAGCCACTGCTCGACACCATGCACAAAGATGGGATGCCCAGCCCCCTCCAACTGGTGCAGCAATGCGGTACGTAACCGCCGCATCGCGTGACCGGGACCGGTCGGGCCGTCGGTATCGAGGTTGGCCTGGATGACCAGCACGCGGATGCAGCCACGAGAATCAGCGGCCGGCGCCAGCTGCGTCCAGGCCGGCTCCAGATCGCATTCAGTTGTGAGCAGCAGCCCCATGGCCGACTCGTTGAGTCGCTGTTGTGCCTCCTTCAGCCGCACGGGTTTCTCGAAATTCAGTGCCAGCAAAGAATTTGCATGCCCCAGCAGTACCTGATCAATGGGGCTCAGAGACGCCTCGCTCACCACCGCGATCACTCCGTACGAGTGGCCACCGACCCTGATCGCCTGCTGCGCGACGGTGATTCCCTCAGCTGACACATCGACCGCGGCGGCCGCCGTCGGGTTGATCGAATCACGGACCGCGTTGATGGTCGTGACATTCACGTTGCGTGGATGCGACGCGATCACCGAACCGGTGGGATCGAGGACCACAACGCTGGCCCGCAGCGCTCTGCCGAGTTCCGCCGCGACCTCCTGAGGACCGCCGTTCACAACCGACCGGGTGATCCGGGGCTGGGCCCGGGAGGCGCGTATCACCGCGTCGTACTCCAGTTCGGCGATCCGGGAGCTCACCCGCTGGACCACCGCCGCAAATGGAGTGCGTAGCGGAACCTCGATGAGCGGCAGACCCAGTTCATCAGCGGCGGCAGCCATCTCGTCGGGTACCCGGTCGAACGTCAGTCCTATCCCGAATCCGACTGCCGCAACACCGCTTTCGTCCAGCACGCGGAGATAGCGTTGCCGGCCAACACTACTCGGCGGCAGACCGATACCGGTGGTCAATACCAGTTCACCACCAGAGAGCCATTCGGCCGGATCTGCAAGCTCGGTGGTCAAAACCAGGTTCAGGTGGCGGCCGACGCCGACGGCGCCACCAAGCAGCCGCATCCGCAGATCCAGTTGATCCAGCACCCAGCGAACCGGAACCCTCACCGGCATGAATGTACAGAACGTCGAAAAGTCGCACGCAAAGTTCCCACATTGTCAGATGGGCGTTGCCGTGCCCCGCGCGGCGCTACGACGAGACGGCCGCGCACACCGCATCGAAGGCGCTGAGCGTGGAGAACAGCATGTGCGCTTGTTGCGGCAGCGGCCAGCTGGACAGCTTGGCGGCCACCACACCGGCAGGTCGGTTGATGTAGATCATCTGACCGTGGATACCCAGGCACAGCAGCACATCATTACCCGGATACGGACACCAGACCTGGTTGCGGTACATGCCCCCCGGCATCAGGTTATCGACCGGGCTACGGGCAAATGCATCTCGCGAATCGGGCCCTCCGACAACGGTATCGGCGATCCACGCGGCAGGAATTACCTGCTCGCCCAGCAACGACACCCCGTCATTGAGATAGAGCGAGCCGAAGCGCACCAGGTCGGCCAGGCATGCGCTGATGCCACCGTCGAACATGCCGGTTCCGGTCGAGTCGACACCGATGTTCGCGTCATGGGCGGCACCGATACGGCTCCAGACCAGCTGCGACAGCAGTTCCGGAAGTCGGGTGCCCGCCGCGGCCTCACAAACCCAACCGAGCACATCGGTCTCGCAGGAACGATATTCGAACGGCCCTCCATGTGGCGCCTTCTGCCGCAGTGTGAGCAAGAAGTCGTACATACTTGGCGGGATGCCCGGATGAGTCCGCGGCGACCAGTCGATAGCCTGTTCCAACACCCGCACCTCGGCCGTGGGATCCAAGTAGTCCTCGGAGAACTCAATGCCGGAGCGCATGTCGAGCAGATGGCGTACCGTCGCGCCGTAGTAACCCGAATTAGCCAGCGCCGGGACGTAGTCAGACACCGGTGCATCGACATTCAGCGCGCCGGCACCGCTGAGCGCCCCGGCCACCGCGGCAACCAGCGTCTTGCTCACCGACATCAGCAGATGCAGCGTTTCCGGCTGCAGGCCGCCATAATATTGCTCGGCGATCAAGCGGCCCCGGTGGGTCACGATCCAGCCATCGGTGGCTGTGGACGCCATGGTCTGCCCGACGGTCGACGGTGTGCCATCAGGCAGAATGACTACGACACTCGCAACATCCGAAAGCGCCGAGGGTAGCTGAGCCGCCGGCCCCGCACCACGGGAAATGGTTGCCGTGGGCAGGAATTCAGCGATGTGCTGGAAGGACCAGTGCAGGTGCGGTGCGGACTGCCAATTGGCCAGCGAAATCTCCGACGGGGCGCGGCCAGGGTCTGCACCAAGCACGGCCGCTCCTATCATCGGTCCGCGGCGGCTGACCAGTCGTCGCGATAGGCTGATCATAGATACTTCACACCGGTACCGGGCACGGCAGGCTGAGTCGACTGCGCCAACGGGACCCCTCGGTACTGCGCCCGGATCGAATCGATCAGGTGCCGAGCACGGATCGTCAGCGCGGTACCGCCCTGCGCGGCATCGCGCTGTAGCCGCCCCTTGGTCACCAGCACACCCAGATCGGCGCCCTTCCACCGGTAGTCACCAGCCGGGTAGATCCGCAGGAAGAAAGCCTCGGACTCGTCCTGCAGCTGATGCCAGTCCAGGGCCGCCCGGCGGAACACCAACGCGCCGTTGGCATCAAGCGCATACTGACCGGTGGCCGGCGTGCTGACCAACTGCTCGACGGTGTCGCCGGTCTCTTTGATCACCATCTGGCTCCAGACATCCGCAGCCGCCAATTGCTCCCACCGCTCGTTGATCTCTTCGACGTCAAGGTCGAAGTCGACGTCCATGAACTCCAGGAGGTGGAACAGGAAAAGCGGCACATCGGCATAGGCACCAGCCGTGACGTTGGTGATCGACGTCGCGCCGCTGATCCGAGGGTTGAGCTCACCGAGGTATACCTCGCCGTCGTCGGTATCCACCAGAACATCCACTTCGAAATAGCCGCGGTAGCCCTCTGCTGCCAGCCGGACACCGAGGCGCCGTACCACGTGCGTTGCGGTGGACCGTCGTTCCGGCGTGAGTACGTCGGAGTACATTTCGTTGCCGCACCAACCGCCGCGGTATGGGGTCAGCTCCCGATAGCCCGTCAGCTCACTCATGAATGGGCCGACGATGGTGCCGCACCGGGTCAGTACCGCCTCGACAGCGACCGGCCGGTTGTTGATCCGCCGCATCACCTTGATGTCCTCGCCGACGATGTGCTCGACGTGCTTACGCCAATCGGCTTCCGAGGAGATGAAGAAGGTGGTCTTGCCCGAATCGCCATAGGGTGTCTGGACAACGAGTTCGCTTCCCAGGCCGCCATTTTCGGCCTCGGCCATGAGTTGCTCGTAGTCCTCGACGTTGGTCATGACGTTCGGAACGCTGGGCGCGCCGGCCTCGTTACCCAGCCGGGTGGTGACGAGCTTGGAGTCCAAGCGCTCGCGCAGCGCCGCCGGCGGCAGGATCAGGTCATAACCGAGTTCCAAACAGATGGACTCGGTTTCGGCATCGAAGAACACCATGGCCACCTTGGGTCGGACACCCGGCGCCAAACCGCGCTTCATGTGTGCGCGCACTTCTGGATTGCGGAGCAACCAGTTATTGATCTCCTCACCGCTGGCGAACTCCTGGTACGGCTTGTGAGCGGGGGTGAAGACATGCGGGTGAGCGCCATCCCAGGCGTCGTAGTAGGCAATGAACGAGAACCGGCGGACCCAACGATCCAGGCCCAGCAGATTGAACGGGGTGGCCCCCACGAAGTACACCGGAACGTCGTTGGTGCGGAAGAAGTGGCGGACCTCTGACATGTTGCGGAGATGTCGCGAACGGTGCGACGGGACGGTCGACGACGGTGCCGAGGCAAAAGCTGCGTCGGTGCCGACGCTGATCTCCGGTGCCTGAGACAGCACATTCGGGGTGGCGGGCGTCGCCGGGGGGGTGGGTGCGGCCTTGGCCGGACGCGCCGTCTTGACAGCTTTGTTCGCCGCTTTCGCAGGTGCCTTGGCGGCGGCTTTGGCCTTGGTCACGGCTTTGGCCGGTGCCTTCGCAGCCCGGCCGGCCGCCGCCCTCACGGGTGCCGCCGCCTTCACCGTCGGTGTGCTGCGCGATGTCTTACGGCCGGTGTTCTCGGTCATGCTTCACCCCTGTTCGCGTCGATGGCTGACGGTCTCAGTGTGAGGTTAGACCGCAGCCGGGCGTACGTACCGAAATGGAGTGTGAAACCCCGCCATTTCGACAACATGGACATGGTCGCGCGCCCGCAGATACCCCAGAATCGGCAGGGCACGAGCCGTTCGAGTATCAGGAGCAACCGATGAACGACATTGCGTATCGACTCGCCCAGAAGCGAAACATCGTCACCGAACTACCCGGGCCCCGTTCCGTCGAGATGGCTGCGCGCCGGAACGCGGCTGTCGCTGGCGGCGTGAGCACATCGACCCCGGTCTATGCGGCGGATGCCGACGGCGGCGTCATCGTCGACATTGACGGCAACTCGCTGATCGATCTGGGCTCGGGTATCGCGGTGACAAACGTTGGCGCCTCGCACCCGGCCGTTGCCGCAGCGGTAGCCGAACAAGCAGCCCGCTTCACCCACACCTGCTTCATGGTTACCGGCTACCAGGGGTACGTCGAACTGGCCGAACGGCTCAACGCCATCACCCCCGGCCGTCACGAGAAGCGGACCGCGTTCTTCACCTCAGGCTCCGAGGCGGTGGAGAACGCCATCAAGGTGGCCCGCCTGGCCACCGGCCGTCAGGCAGTGGTCGCATTCGAGCACGCCTACCACGGCCGGACCAACATGACGATGGCGCTGACCGCCAAGGCCATGCCGTACAAGTCTCAGTTCGGTCCGTTTGCACCGGAGATCTACCGGGTGCCGGCGTCGTACCCGTACCGCGACGGTTTGACCGGCGAGGACGCCGTGCAGCAGGCCATCACCCGAATCGAGACCCAGATCGGCGCCACCTCCGTGGCCGCTGTGATCATCGAGCCGTTACAGGGCGAGGGCGGATTCATCGAGCCGGCACCAGGATTCCTTGCCGGCCTTGCTGGTTGGTGTCAGGCCAACGGCATCGTCTTCATCGCCGACGAAGTACAGTCCGGATTCGCCCGCACCGGGACGTGGTTCGCTGTTGAGCACGACGGCGTGATTCCGGACATCGTCACCATGGCCAAGGGCATCGCCGGAGGTATGCCGTTGTCGGCGATCACCGGGCGTGCCGATCTGATGGACGCGGTGCACCCTGGTGGCCTGGGCGGCACCTACGGCGGCAACCCGGTGGCGTGCGCGGCTGCGCTGGCGACCCTGGACGCCATGGCCGAAATGGATCTACCGGGCCGGGCCCGTGCCATCGAGGCAACCGTCATTCCGCGGCTACGGGCGTTGGTCGACACCGGGGTGATCGGTGACATCCGGGGCCGGGGCGGCATGCTTGCCGTTGAGGTGGTCAAGGCCGGCACTACCGACCCGGATCCGACTCTCACCAAAGCCATTGCCGCCGAGGCATTCTCGCGCGGAGTCGTTATTCTGACCTGCGGCTCGTACGGCAACGTTATCCGACTGCTACCGCCGTTGGTGATCAGCGAAGAGCTACTGATCGAGGGCATCACTGTGCTGACGGACATTGTGCGCGAACTGGCGGTGACCCGATGATCGATCGCGACGCTCTTCTGAAGGCCATCCCCATCAACCTGTGGCTCGGGGGGAAGCAGGTGCCGGCATCAAGCGGAAACCGGTTCGCCGTACACAATCCTGCCACCGGTGCCGTACTGACCCATGTGGCCGATGCCACCGTCGCCGACGGAGCCCGTGCACTCGATGACGCTGTGGCCGCACAGCCGGGATGGGCGGCCACCTCATCTCGTGAGCGCTCCGAACTTCTTTGCCATGCCTGGGAATTGGTTATGGACCGACGCGATGAGTTCGCTCTGGCCATGACGTTGGAGATGGGTAAGCCCTTGGCCGAAGCTCAGGGCGAGGTGAACTACGGCGGTGAATTCCTGCGCTGGTTCTCCGAGGAAGCGGTCCGAATAAACGGCCGGTACACCCCGTCACCATCCGGCAATGGCCGCATCCTGGTGACCAAGGCACCGGTCGGTCCGACCCTGGCGATCACCCCGTGGAACTTCCCGCTAGCGATGGGTACCCGCAAGATCGGCCCCGCTCTCGCGGCCGGCTGCACCATGATCGTCAAACCGGCCGCCGAGACGCCATTGACCATGCTGCTGCTGGGCCAGGTGTTCTCCGACGCCGGATTGCCGCCCGGAGTGCTGTCCATCCTGCCCACCACCGACGCCGCCGCGCTCACCGGCCCAATGATCGCCGACCCCCGGATGCGCAAGCTAACCTTCACCGGATCGACGGATGTCGGTCGAAAGCTGTTGGCTCAGTCTGCCGATCGAGTGCTGCGAACCTCAATGGAACTCGGCGGTAACGCTCCGTTCGTGGTTTTTGATGACGCCGATCTGGATGCCGCGATCGACGGGGCGATGGCCGCCAAGATGCGCAACATGGGCGAGGCCTGCACCGCGGCCAACCGCATCCACGTCGACAATTCGGTGCGCGCTGAATTCACCGAGAAGCTGACCGCTCGGATGGCGGCACTGACAGTCGGCGCCGGCGATCAGGCCGGCACCCAGGTCGGACCGCTCATCACCGCCAAGCAGCGTGCCTCGGTGGACGAGTTGGTGCGAGACGCCCTCGATAAGGGCGCCTCCGCGAACACCGGCGGAATGCCAATTGCTGGCGATGGTTTCTTCTATCAGCCGACCGTCCTCTCCGGCGTATCGACGGATGCCCGTCTCCTACGCGAGGAGATCTTCGGACCCGTTGCCGCGATCATCGGATTCGACGGCGAACAGGAAGGCATCGATGCCGCCAACGACACCGAGTACGGACTCGCCGCATACATCTACACCAAGGGTCTGGACCGGGCGCTGCGCGTCTCGGATGCCATTGAGGCCGGAATGGTGGGCATCAACCGCGGCGTTCTCTCCGACGTGGCCGCACCGTTCGGCGGAGTGAAGCAATCAGGCATCGGCCGCGAAGCGGGCAGCGAAGGGATCGAGGAATACCTCGAAACGAAGTACATCGCGCTCCAGTAAGTTCCCCTGACAGCTCGCATCAACCGAAGTAGGTATTTATGGAAAACGCTTCTGCCCGAGTGGTATTCGTCAACGACGACGAGGGAACTCATGCCGTCATACATTGGCCATCCTCCCCACCAATGCTCGCCGACACCTGCGCGATGTTCGAATGTTTCGGCCTGCGCGTCGCGGATTATCGGGTGCTCGACGAGGGAAATCGCTACCTGTTCGGCGGCCATTCCCTGTCCGACCCGACGCTCGCCCTGATCGCGCAAGCCTGCGAGGCGGCCATTGCCGGGCGCTGGCACGTCGATCGGTACGGAATGCTGATTGCTGCGGCTGGAATCGATTGGCGTCGAGCCGTGCTGATCCGCGCGATGTGCCGGTTCGTCAGGCAGACCGGCCTAGGATTCTCCGAGGAGTACATCGTTGAATCCCTGGTAGAGGCACCTGATTTCGTCAGCGCAATACTCACATTGTTCGATGCCCGCTTCAACCCGGACGGCACGGCGGACATCGATGCGGCCGACCGTGACGTCGCGAGCCTGGTTGACGCTGCAACCTCGTTGGACGACGACCGGATCCGTCGCGCGTTACATGCCTTCGTCGATGCGACGTTACGCACCAACTGGTTCCAAGTCGGGCCAGCGGGCCTGCCCAAGGACTATGCCTCGTTCAAGATCGAGTCATCCCGGTTGTCGATCACCGGACCGGTTGTCCCCTACCGCGAAATCTTTGTGCACTCCGACATTGTCGAAGGCGTACACCTGCGCAGTGGCGCCATCGCCCGAGGCGGGCTGCGCTGGTCGAACCGCACCGAGGACTTCCGTACCGAGGTGTTGGGTCTGATGAAGACGCAGGCCGTGAAGAATGCCCCGATTGTGCCGACCGGGGCCAAGGGAGCATTCGTATTACGTTCACCCATTGTCAATCCCGCCGATGGATACGATATTTTCATCCGCGGCCTACTCGACCTCACCGACAACATCGCGAACGGCGTCATCAGTCATCCGGCTCGCACGGTATGCCTGGACGGTGCGGACGCCTATCTGGTCGTAGCCGCCGACAAGGGCACCGCAACCTTCTCCGACCGGGCCAATTCCGTCGCCGCCGAATATGGTTTCTGGCTCGGTGATGCATTCGCCTCTGGCGGCTCGGCCGGGTATGACCACAAGGCCATGGGTATCACCGCTCGGGGTGCCTGGCTGTCGATCCGCCGACATTTCGCCGAGGCCGGCCATGACATCGACGTCGATCCGTTCACGGTTGCCGGCATTGGCGATATGTCAGGTGACGTATTCGGCAACGGAATGCTGCTGTCCCAGAAGATCAAATTGGTAGCCGCGTTCGACCACCGGCACATCTTCCTCGATCCGAACCCGGATCTGCGGGTCTCATTCGACGAGCGGGCACGCCTCTTCGCGCTCCCCCGGTCCAGCTGGCAGGACTACGACCCGACGCTGATCTCCTCGGGCGGTGGAGTGTGGCCACGCACCGCCAAATCGATCCCGCTGTCCCAGCAGGCGCGGGACAGCCTCGGCATCGACGCCACCGAGTGCACACCCGACGAGCTGATTTCCGCAGTGCTGCGGGCACCGGTTGACCTGCTGTGGAACGGCGGCGTCGGTACCTACGTACGCTCCGACGACGAGAGCGACGCCGACGCCCAGGACAAGGCGAACGATCGAGTGCGGGTCACCTCATCGCAACTGCGCTGCAAGGTTATCGGTGAGGGCGGCAACCTCGGCCTCACCCAGCGGGCGCGCATTGCCTTCGCCCTGAACGGTGGCCAGATCAACGCCGACTTCATCGATAACGCCGCGGGTGTCGCTACCTCAGATCTCGAGGTCAACCTCAAGATTGCCCTGGACTCCGGCAATATCGCTACGGCACAACGGAATATCCTGCTCAGCGGAGCAACCGACGACGTGGCGGCGCGGGTACTCGGCGACAACGCCGATCAGGTTCTGGCAATCAGCATGGCAGCCGCCGAGGCCGGCTCGCTGCTGGAACGCCACATCCGGCTCATCGACAACCTGAAGGACGTTGCGGGTGTCGACCCCGATGTCGAGGGTCTGCCCTCGAAGCACGAGTTGGACCGGCGTCGCGCCATCGGGCTAGGTCTGACCCGTCCCGAAATCGCGGTATTGCTTGCGCAATCCAAGAACCTGGTATCGCAGGAACTGCTGGCCTCCGATATTCCCGAACGGGGGATCTTCGCCGGCCACCTACAGCGGTATTTCCCGGAAGCGATCGCTGAACACGTCCAGGATGAGATCGCGAATCACCCATTGCGCCGGGAGATCGTCGCGACCTCGATCGCCGGCGAGCTGATCAACCGCGTCGGTCCCGGAACAATTTTCCGTATGCAGGAGCGCCTTTCGGTGCGAACGTCCGACGTGGCCATGGCCTATGCGAGGGTGCGCGAGATTCTCGACCTGGATGCCCTCTGGGCCGGGGTGCTGAACGACAAAATCGATGAGAGCCAACGCATCCAGGGTCTACTGGACATCCGCGAATTGGTCGAGCACCTGACGTCGTGGGTGCTGCGCAACGGTGCCGGAAACCGGGACCGGATGAGTTCGGCGGTGAGTCGGTTGATTGCCACGCCGGGCAGTTAGTCGAGCCCAAGGCGCAGCCGGCCGCCACCTCTGACGCCGAAACGCACGAACGGGCGCCAAAGTCCGAGAGGGACGCACCACTTCGTCGAACTCGACCGATGCGTGGTCACTCGGCCGCGGGTTCGGCTGCCTGATCCTGTTGGGGCAGAAGAGCTTCCAACGCCGGACCGGTGATCCGCCGGAACGCCCGGCGCGGCCGGTTGACATCCAGGATCGCCACCTCGAGCGTCGACGGACCCAGCACA
>RRZT011329479.1_pt1 | contig 10748 bp, 7 predicted proteins | sample 2165551 | NCBI WGS metagenome assembly RRZT01 (sample SAMN10456910, study PRJNA506462) | wastewater metagenome | biome: wastewater; feature: sludge; material: wastewater sludge; isolation source: wastewater sludge with Escherichia coli K12::gfp cells carrying plasmid... | place: USA: Moscow, Idaho ...
CGATACCTTTCCGGACAAACGATACCGGGGCTGGGTAGGTTTTATCTCTTCCACCGCGGAATTTACCCCCAAAACCGTGGAGACCACGGAACTGCGCACGAAGCTCGTTTACCAGGCAAGGATCTTTGTCTGCAACGAAAACGACGAGCTCCGTTTAGGCATGCCGGTGACCGTGAACCTGTCTGCAAAAGGGCAGGCAGTGCCAGGTTCCGCCGTTCCTTGTTCTCCGTAATCTGAGCCATTTCATGCCTGCTACTCCTGCAGATATTATAACCTCAGCTTCTATGACTAAGGGGCTTGTTCCACCTATTGAGGCAAAGGATCTTTCGAAGTATTTTATAAGAGACAAGAAGCCCATTGCCGCTCTTGATGCCATCTCTCTGCGTATTGCCTCGGGGCAGATTACCGGGCTCATTGGACCTGACGGCGCAGGCAAAACAACCTTCATGCGCCTTTGCGCCGGATTGCTCACGCCGCAGTCTGGTTCTTTACGTGTCCTGGGAATCGATGTCAATGCCGACCCTCTTCAGGTGCAAGAGCAGATTGGTTATATGCCCCAACGATTTGGTCTTTATGAAGACCTGACCGTGCAGGAAAATATGGATCTTTTTGCTGACCTGCAGGGGGTAGAAAAGGAAAAACGCCCCGAACAGTACCAGCGTCTTTTAGACATGTCTGGGATGGCACCTTTCCGCTCGCGTCCAGCGGGAAAGCTTTCCGGCGGCATGAAACAAAAACTCGGGCTAATGTGCACCCTTATTCGCTCTCCCCGACTCCTTCTTCTTGATGAACCCACCGTTGGCGTAGACCCTGTCTCCCGGCGTGAGCTCTGGCAGATTGTCTACCAGCTCGTAGAAGAGCAAAAGATAAGCGTGCTTCTCAGCACTGCATACCTTGATGAGGCCGAACGGTGTACAGAGGTTGCCCTGATCCACCAGGGCAAGGTCCTTGCCCACGAACCCCCGGTCTGGTTTAGCAACAAAATGAACGGCCGCGCCTGGCGAGCCCATTCAACCTCTCTCTCCAACAGAAAACTGCAACAACTACTAAGTGTCATGCCAGGAGTCTTGGATGCCCTTGTCCTGGGCTCAAGCGTACGGGTCGTCACCAGGCAGGGCTCTCCCTTAAACACCAGCGATATCCCAGGCAGCGGGGAAAGAACAGTTGCCCAGGTGCCTGCCAGATTTGAAGACTATTTTATAGCCACCCTAAAAGAACAAGATGGTGGTGTCGCTGCAGCCAAAGCCATAGAGCTGGGCAAAAACCAAAGGGGGCTGGCCAACAGACCAGACGAGGTGATCCTCGCTGATTCGCTGGTGCGGCGCTTTGGTTCTTTTGTGGCCGTTGATCGGGTGAGTTTTAGGGTGAATAGCGGGGAAATATTTGGCCTTCTTGGCGCAAATGGCGCGGGCAAGACCACCACCTTTCGCATGCTCTGTGGCCTTTTGCCCATTTCCAGTGGCAGCTGCACCGTGGCTGGCGTCAATCTGCGCAGTGCTGCCTCGGCTGCACGCAAAAAAATTGGCTACATGGCGCAACGATTTTCCCTCTATGGCACACTGACCGTTCTGCATAACCTGCGTTTTTTTAGCAGCGCCTACGGCCTAAAAGGACAAAAACGGCGTCAGCAGATACAGTGGGCACTTGACACCTTTGAACTGACGCCCTTTGCCCGCATTGAAAGCAGAACAATTCCCCTTGGCTTTAAACAGCGCCTTGCCCTGGCTGTGGCCCTGATGCACTCGCCTGATGTCCTTTTCCTTGATGAACCGACCTCCGGCGTTGACCCTCTGGCACGCCGTGAATTCTGGACACAGATCAACCGCCTGGCCGAACAGGGTGTGACGGTCCTTGTGACCACGCACTTCATGGAGGAAGCCGAGTATTGCGACCGCATTGCCATTATGGCCGAAGGAAAAATCCTGGCTGAGGGCAGCCCAGAGGAAATAAAACAAGAACAGGGAGACGGTAAAGAGATTACCATGGAAGAGGCCTTTATCCATTTACTGCAGGGCCATGATAAAAAAGAGGAACAGGCTTAATGAACTCCATACGCCTCATGCGCCTTGGCGGCCTTATCCGCAAAGAATGGCTGCAGGTTATTCGCGACCCCTCTAGCCTGGCCATTGCCTTTGTCCTGCCCCTGGTACTGCTGCTTATCTTTGGAGCAGGCGTTTCTCTTGATGCAAAAAACATTAACATTGCCCTAGTGCAGGAACAACCCGGTGTCAAGAGCGAGGCCTTTGTCTCCACCTTTTTCCACACGCCCTACTTCAAAGCCAAGAAAATGCGCAACATACAGGAAGCGGAAGAGGCCTTGCAGCGGGCGGAAGTCAGTGCCATAGTCTGGCTGCGCAGTTCTTTTAACAGAGAGTATCTCACCGGCGACAGCCCGCCCATAGGGGTTATTGTTAATGGGGTTGATGCCAATACCGCCCGGCTCGTTGAGGGCTATCTACAAGGTATCTGGTTCACCTGGCTCACTCATGAAGCGGAGTTAAGCGGCACCAAGATAGAGCCCCCCGTTGATCTGCAACAGCGCATCTGGTTTAACGCGGAAGTTCGCTCCACCGATTACCTGGTTCCCGGTGTAGTAGCCGTAGTTATGACACTTATTGGTTCGCTCTTAACCGCCCTGGTTATTGCCCGGGAGTGGGAGAGGGGCACCATGGAAACCCTGCTTGTTACCCGTATTTCCGTTTTTGAGCTGCTGGCGGGGAAACTGGTGCCATATTTCATTTTGGGCATGGGCGGTTTTTTTATCTCGCTGACCATGGCCCGCTTCCTCTTCCAGGTGCCAGTGCGCGGCTCTCTCTTTATTCTGATCGCCAGCTCTGCCCTCTTTCTCTTGGTGGCCCTGGGCATGGGCCTAACTATTTCCACGCTCTGCCGCAGCCAGTTCGTGGCGGCGCTCGTTGCCCTCATCACCACCTTTTTACCCGCCTTTCTCTTATCTGGGTTTATTTTTGATATCAGAAGCATGCCCGCTGTTATCCACTTTATCACTGGGATTGTCGCTGCCCGTTACTATGTTGCCATGCTGCAGACACTTTTTCTGGCAGGAAATATCTGGTTTATTTTACTTACCAATGCCCTGTATCTTGTTGCCATGGCTTGTTTTTTCCTTGGCATCACCTATTATAAAACCAGAAAAAAACTCGACTAGCCATGTTCAGGCGCATCAAAGCCCTCATATTGAAGGAGTTTCTCGCCATCTTCCTTGATAAATCAAGCCGCATGTCCATTATTGTACCGCCCATCATGCAGCTGCTTATCTTTGGCTATGCCGCCACTTTTGACTTAACCGGGGCTCGTGTTGTTCTTTTTAATGAGGATAATGGCGCAGTCTCCAGGGACCTGATCAGCCATTTCACCAATACCTCGGCCTTCGAAATTGTTGGCTCCATTCATTCTGAAGATGAAATAGCTCCCCTTATAAACAATCAAAAAACGCTTCTGGTGCTGCGCATTGGCAGCAATTGTTCACAGAAACTGGCCAATAAGGAAAGCTGCCCTGTGCAGGTACTGATAGACGGGCGTAACTCCAACACAGCCATGCTTGCCCTTAATTATGTCAATGCCATCATTACCGATTTTAATGAAACGTATATGCACAGCAAAGGAACCTCTCTGCCAGCGCACCTCGATATCCGGGCCTGGTTCAACCCGAACCTTGAAAGCCGTTGGTTCATTGTTCCGGGAATTATTGCCCTCTTGGGGATGATTGTTACTTTGGTTGTCACCTCGCTCTCCGTTGCCAGGGAAAGAGAAGAAGGCACCTTTGACCAACTCCTGGTGACGCCCCTTCAGCCCTGGGAAATAATGGTGGGTAAATCGTTACCGGGGCTTATTGTTGGCGTCTTTGAAGTAAGCATTATTATCGCCATTGCCATTTTCTGGTTTAAAATACCTTTCATGGGCAGCCTGCTTACACTCTACCCGATCCTTATTATCTACCTTCTCTCCATTATTGGCGTTGGTCTGATGATTTCCTCTTTTTCCACCACCCTGCAGCAAGCCCTACTCGGCTCTTTTCTTTTTATTGTACCAGCGGTCACCCTCTCTGGTTTTGTTTCTCCCATTGCCAACATGCCGATTTTTTTACAGTACCTCACCTTAATTGACCCAATGCGCTACTTCCTTGTAGTAGTCCGCCGGGTTTTTTTAGAGGGAACCGAGCTTCTATATTTTACCCAGGAAATTTGGCCCATGGCCCTTATTGCCGTCTGTACACTCAGCCTGGCCACCTGGCTCTTCAGGCATCGGTTGTACTAATCTTTTTATTTGACCCAGCATGCGCCATCCCCTATAAAAGAAAGAGAATATTTCTTTCTGCCTGACTAGGGCAAATCCCTGATAACAGGATAACAAAATAAAAAATGCCGACAGATTCAGAGGTTGGAAAAAATGCTGGTCATTTGTGAAGATTGCTCGAAAAAATATGCTGTGGATGAATCCAAAATAAAGGGGTCGAAAGCCCGCTTTTTTTGCCAGAAGTGTGGCCACAATATTATTGTTGTTAAGCCGACTGCCCAGGCAGGCAATGCTCAACATGATGAGAGAGCGCAGGTTACGGTTCAGGCAGATAAGATAAGGCAGAAATAGGTTGCGCAGGAACTGGCTCTGCCCTGTCGGCCAGCATAATTGACCATGCCCTCTTTGCTGGAGCTTTTACGTAGAGCTTTCAATTCTGCATTTTTCACTGTGCAAAGGCAGAAACGCGCACTTTAGGTCATCCTGTGCTGCCTCCACTTATTTTCTCACTCCACCAGCTAAGCACAATTACAGAAAGGCTGAGATGCTTTTCTCCCTGCACAACAAAGAGATAAAACGATGACAACACTCACCTCACTCGGATTTATTGGCGGCGGACAAATGGCGGAGGCTTTAATCCGCGGCATCTCAGAGGCACATCTTTTACCGGCTGACAAAATACTGCTTGTCGAGCCCACCCAAAAACGAAGGGACTTCTTGCTTGCCCAGTACCAGGTGCAATCGGTACCCACTCCACAAGAGCTCTGCGCCCAATGCGAGGTGTTGATCGCAGCTGTCAAACCTCAGATGGCAGAACCTATACTGAAGGAGTATGCCTCCTTTTTAGATGACCATCACCTGCTCATCTCTATCATGGCTGGCGTCACCTTGGAAACTCTCGGCGACTTTGTGGGTAATTCCGCACGTCTTATTCGCGCCATGCCCAACACCCCGGCTCTGGTCTTAACCGGTGCCACTGCCTTCAGCCCGGATGCTTCAGCAACTCTGAGCGACTGCCAGATTGCCATGACTCTTTTCCAGGCAGTGGGCAGCGCCCTGCAGGTGCCCGAACAGATGCTTGATGCCGTCACCGGTTTAAGCGGCAGCGGTCCTGGCTATGTCTTTACCTTCCTTGAAGCCCTGATTGATGGTGGAGTCCTGGCCGGCCTGCCACGTCCTGGGGCAGAACAACTAGCCATTCAAACCCTACTGGGTTCAGCAATCATGGCATTGGAAACCAAGGAGCATCCGGCTGTCTTAAAAGCCAGGGTAACTTCTCCCGGTGGCACAACCATTGCTGGCATACATGCCCTGGAACAGGGTGGCTTTCGCGGCCTCGTTATGGATGCCGTACAAAAGGCGAGCAAACGTTCAAAGGAACTTGGCTCATGAAGGTGCGCTACGCTGGCATTGTGCTGCGCCCCAACAGCCCCGAGGTGGAAGAAAAAGGCAGGGAACTTTCCCATTGGCTGAATCAACGCGGCATTGGCACTGCTGAGCTCAATCAGATTGACCATGGTATGGATCTACTCATTGTCCTTGGTGGCGATGGCACCCTCTTACATGTGGCTGACACAGCAAGCAACTATGGTATCCCCGTTGTCGGTGTGAATATGGGCAGTCTGGGTTTTCTCTCTGAAATCCCATCGGAGGAAATATATCAGGCGCTGGCCATGGTCTTTGATGGGGAATCCCGCATTGAAAAACGCATTATGCTCAAGGCCTATACCATAAATGGAGACACGGGTGAAATCAGTGAACCGGTGCGGGCCCTAAACGAGGTAGTTATAGTCAAAGACAGTACCGCCGCCATGATCCGCCTGCGCTGCTGGGGCAATAAAGAATACATCACAACGTACCGCGCCGATGGTCTCATTATAGCCACGCCAACCGGCTCAACGGCCTACAACCTCTCCGCAGGAGGACCTGTTGTACATGCAGAGCTCGATTCAATTGTGCTCACGCCCATATGCCCCTTTATGTTGGATTCAAGGCCAGTCCTTCTCAGTGCCGACACCCAAATCACTGCCCATCTCCTGGCCCCTGCAGGAGAGGTCAAGGTGCTGGTTGATGGCGAAGTAAGCTGGAAAATAAGCGAAAGCGAGTATCTCTTTGTGCACAAGGCCGAACGTCCTTTTCTGGTTGTTAGTTCGCCATGGAAGAGCTATTTCAACATACTACGAACCAAGCTCAACTGGGGGGGCGACTCCGTTGATTTGCCCTTGCCGGAAAAGGTTTGCAAACACTGTTGAGGCAGGCTCCTTGCTCCTCGCTGCTCACCCTGCACTTACTTTTCCTGTGCTTATCCTCTGCAAACTCCATTGACCGCAGTGCCTACCATGAAAAAGCGTCTTTACATCGGCATCGGTTCATTTCTATTTTTTTGTCTGCTTATTATACTTCCCAGCCTCCTGACTCTGTCCTGGCCGCAAAGCCATATCTTTTCCTGGCTAACACCAGAACTCAGTGGCACGTTGAAGGCAAAATCCTGCTCTTTGGGTTGGTTTTCTGGACTAAAATGTAAAGAAATTGCGTATTTTTTGCCTGTACAGGCTGAAAAGAAGCAAGATAACAGCAAGGTAATCTTTACGGCAAATGGCTTGCAGAGCGACAAAGGGCTCTTACTTATGCTGCTGGCCCCTCATTATCTGGGTCAATGGGTACTGGATACGCCAACTGTTCATGTTTATTCCCCGGCAATGGATTTGCCTCAAAAAAAAGAAAAAAAACATCTTTTTTCTCCCATGGCCTTTTGGGGTAAACACGGTGCCCTGCGCCTCCAGGCAAAGGACGGCAGTATCCTTTTGCATGAAAACAACAAGACACTCACTGTCTTAAACGAACTCTCGCTGCAGGCGGAATCAGACAATGGCTCTCTGCAGTATAGCCTTGAAGGCCAAACGGAAAAATCAAACGTCAACAACTTTCACAGCAAAGGGACAATTACCCTGCCACCACAAAGCGACACACCCTTTGCTCACTTCCTGCTCAACAGCTCACTGAATTTGGACGAGACCAGAATAAACGATGTACCTGCCTTCATATCTTTAAATAACTTGAGGATAATGCAGGGGGAAGGCTCGGTCTCTGGCTCCTCCCAGCTAATTCGGGCAGTTGACGGTGTACTGCAACTCGATGGACAGCTGCTGGTAAAAGAGGTTCCTCTTTCTGGGCAGGCAAATGCGCAAGATCAGTCAAAACTCAGCGGCGGCACTCTACAATTTCAACTAAATCGCCTGGGGAAACAACACTGGCAGGTTGGCTCCTTACGCTTTTCTTCAGATCTCTTGCAAGGTGAAGCAAACGGGCTCATCCACCATGAAAAAACTGATCTGCGCCTGCACGCCGAGGTTTCACTGCCTGAGCTCACGCGCCAATTCCGACACTCACTCTATTTGCACCCCGATGCCGACCTACTCAGTGGCTCCTTATCCTGTTCCCTGCTGGCTCAGGGGGCCTTAGCTGAGCTGCCTGCGCAGCTAGATTGCAGTATCTCAGAGATAAAAGGAGCACGAAGAGGCGCCGCCTTTCTCTGGTCAAACCCGCTGACGCTCTCAGCTAAGGGACAGCTGTTCAGCCAAGGGGTAAAAATTGATGCCATCAAGGCTCAGGGCACCTTGGCTTCTTTGCAGGTGAGACGCAATGGAGATCGTTTGAACACCCAGGCGCACATTCGCTTAACAGCACTCAGTGATGAAATTTCCCACCTTGCTGATCCCCCCTTTCGTCTTGGTGGCACCCTGCAGCTTATGACTGATGCGAGTTGGCCCAAGCTGAGCGGGCAAAATGCAAAAAAGCTCGAGTTCAAGCTAGATATTACTGATTTTTCTCTGCAGAAAGGACAAATCGACCTTCTCTCTCCACACCAGTTCACGCTACAAGGAAAGGGTAAGGCCGTGCAAGACAGCTTGTTTTCCGCCAAGATACAAGGGCAAAGCTGGTACGGGCCATTTGATTTCCAAGTTAATGGCACGCACAAAGAAGGTGAGCAGGCCCGGGGCGATTATGCCTTTTCAGGTAAGTTACTCCTAGACCACTTAAAAAATACGCTTCAGGCCATCGCCCCAAGACTCCCTCTACAGGAGCTTGACGGCCAGGCTGATCTTAATTTGCAGGCAACCTTTCTGGGTACAGAACAGAGCATTTCTGATTTTCGCCTTGCCTTCACTGACCTGCACCTCCTGGCTGACCCCTTTGCAATGGATAGTAAAATGGGGCTTATTGCGGCTGGACAAAGCACGCAAGAGGACCCTTCTCCGGGGCTTCGTCCCCTTCATATTATCCCTGCACAAATTAGCCAAGAAAAAGATAAGAGCAACACCTGGGCCTTTGACCTGAAAAAAGAAAGCCTGCAGCTCGACCCCATTCGCCTGTACCTCGACAACACGTTTATGACAGGGAGCCTACATATGGGCCTTTTCAATGATGGTACGAGAAACTATGCCTCGTCTGCCCACGGCAACATAGAGAGCCCGCTCTTTTTAAGCCTCTGCAGGGTGGCCGGATTCCTACCCCAGGGAGTGGAGATAAGCGGACCGGTAGGTCTGTCTTTTTCTCTTGAACACTTAGCAAATAATACTCCACCACGGGCAGAAGTTGCTGCAAAGCTTGAGTCCATTAAGCGTCAAGACGGCAATCAACCCCTCTTTCAGGATAGCAAAATTAACCTCTATGCCGAGTTGGAAAATGCCAGTACGCAGGGTAACAATGCCTGGGATATTCCAGTTTTCAGCTATCACAGTCCAAAACTCTGGGCCAAAGGCAAGGGGTTTCTCTGGGAAGACAAGGGTAGAGGCATGCTCGCCTTGCAGGGACAGCAACAACAAAACCCCCAGCTTAAACCCAAACAAAAAGGCGTGGAGTTGGAGACAGAAGCGCCTGATTCCACCTTTCAACTCTTTTGCCCACTGCAATGAATTGAATTCCTTATAAAACCTGATGAAGAAAAGTAATAAACGGTGTACAGCAAAGTAAATGATCCTCACTAGCCCCGTAAAGGAGGAGCGGATGAGCAGAACAGTGGTAATCATCGGAGCAGTTGCGGCAGGGCCTAAAGCAGCGAGCCGCCTGAAGCGTCTGCAACCCAACTGGAACATTCTCATGATAGATGAGGACAGCCTCATCTCCTACGGCGGTTGTGGCATCCCCTACTATGTCAGCGGTGATGTCTCCGATGAAAGTGAGTTGCGCTCGACCAGCTTTCATGTCATACGCGATGCAGCCTTTTTTCAACACGCCAAAGGTGTGGAAGTACGCACCCGGACCAGGGCGCTTGCCATTGACAGATCACAAAAAAAAGTGCGGGTGCAGTATCTTGAAACCGGGCAGGAAGAAGACCTATCCTATGACTCCCTGATCCTGGCTACAGGTGCTCGTCCCTTTGAATTGCCCATCCCGGGAGCCGGTTTAGATGGAGTCTTCACCGTTTCCAACCTGCATAAGGCTATTGAAATTCGCAAACGCATTGCCTCAGGCAAGGTGAGTAAAGCTGTTGTCATTGGTGGTGGGGCCATAGGTATAGAGATGGCCGAGGCACTCACCGATCTCTGGGGCGTGGAAACATCGCTTATTGAACTGGAAGATCGACTTCTGCCAGGTATTATGGACTGGCCCTTTGCCGCCATGCTCAAGCAGTATCTGGAAGAACAGAATGTGCATATCTATACGGCTGAATCAGCGCTCTCCATCATTGATGATGGCAATGGCAGGGTAGCGGGCATTAAGACCAATATGCGCACCTTGGATGCCGATCTGGTTATCATGGCTGTAGGGGTGCGGCCCAGAAGTGAACTGGCCAGGGCAGCGGGCCTTGATGTCACCGGCTGGGGCGCCATTAAAGTGAACCAGCGTCTGCAGACATCAGATCCAAACATCTATGCAGCCGGAGACTGCATTGCCTGCACGAGCCTCATTACCCGTAAGGAAACCTACGCCCCGCTGGGCTCTTTGGCAAACCGGCAAGGGCGCATTGCAGCCGATAACATAGCCGGGCAGCCAGCGGTTTTTAAGGGCGTTTGCTCCTCTTTTATTATGAAGGCCTTTGATCGTTGCATTGCAGCCACCGGTATCAGCTACGAGGCGGCTCTTTTTGAAGGCTTTGATGCAGATTATGCCCTTACTTCTCCATCAGATAGGGCCCATTTTTTTCCCAACCAGGCAGTAGTCATTTTGCAGCTGGTTTTTGATCGAAAATCACGGCGTATTTTGGGGCTGCAGGCCTTTGGCATGATGAATGACTCTATCTCTGCCCGAGTTGATGCGGCCGCCGGGCTCATCGCCAAAGGTGGCACAATTGAAGATTTCGCCACCCTGGAAATGGCCTATGCCCCCCCCTTTTCCGCAGCAATTGACTCCATCAACGCTGCCGCCTATGTTGCTGAAAATATGTGCGACAATCGTCTTCGCCGTGTAGATCTCGATGGTCGTCGTAGCTGTACGGAAAATGTGGATAGTGAGCCGAATTGGCTGGCCGTTGATCTCAGGCATCCGCAAGA
>RRZT011756696.1_pt1 | contig 10748 bp, 10 predicted proteins | sample 2165551 | NCBI WGS metagenome assembly RRZT01 (sample SAMN10456910, study PRJNA506462) | wastewater metagenome | biome: wastewater; feature: sludge; material: wastewater sludge; isolation source: wastewater sludge with Escherichia coli K12::gfp cells carrying plasmid... | place: USA: Moscow, Idaho...
CGGCAGGCGTTGCAACATCGCTTTCACCCCGCGCTCGGCGACGACCATTGCCGGCAGGTCGGCGAACTGATGGGTGTGATGCAGGAAATGCCCTGGGTCGGTGCCGTGGTGCTTCATCAGTCCGAGCAGGGTGGCTCCGTAACGACGCCAGTAGTTCAGCCGCAGGCGGTTGGCTTCCTGCTCGTCGAGTTCGAGATGCTCGCACATGTAGGCCATCATCGACCGGCTGATCTGCGGAAAGATCTGCGCGCTGGCGTTATGCAGCGTGTTGTCGAGGTCAAAAAGCCAGGTTTTGTGTTGAAGCGGTGATTTCATGAGTTTCCGGTTTTGTCCCCGTTCGCCCCCTCATCGGAGCGAACGGGGGCACCCACTCACGCCGAACGGATCATCGTTCCGACGCCGTGGTTGGTCAGAATTTCCAGCAGCAGCGCGTGTTCGACCCGACCGTCGATGATGTGCACCTGCTTGACACCGTTCTGTGCCGCTTCCAGTGCCGAGCTGATCTTCGGCAGCATGCCGCCGTAAAGGGTGCCGTCGGCTACCAGCGCGTCGATCTGCGCCGGGGTCACATTGGTCACCAGCTTGCCGTTCTTGTCGAGCACGCCGGCCGTGTTGGTCAACAGCACCAGCTTTTCCGCCTGGAGCGTTTCCGCAATCTTTCCGGCGACCACGTCGGCATTGATGTTGTAGGTTTCACCCTCCTCGCCGACGCCAATCGGCGCGATCACCGGTATGAAGCCGCTTTGCAGATGGCTGATCAGCGCAGGGTTGACGCGGGTGATGTCGCCGACCAGGCCGATATCGAACATTTCTTCCGGTTTGTCCTTGTTCGGCAGCAGCAGCTTCTTCGCCAGAATGGTGTTGCCGTCCTTGCCGGTCAGCCCCACCGCGCAGCCGCCAGCCTGATTGATCAGATTGACCACGTCCTTGTTGACCTGCCCGCCGAGCACCATTTCGACGATTTCCATCGTCTCGCTGTCGGTCACCCGCATGCCCTGGATGAACTCGCCCTTCTTGCCGACGCGGGTCAGCATGTTCTCGATCTGCGGCCCACCGCCATGCACCACGACGACCTTCATGCCGACCAGTCGCAACAACACCACATCGCGGGCAAAACACTGTTTCAGATGCTCGTCGGTCATCGCATTGCCGCCGTATTTGACGACGATGGTCTTGCTGTGGAAGCGTTTGATGTAAGGCAGCGCCTCGGCCAGAATCGCAGCGACCTGAACCGGAGAGGAGGGGTTTTGAGTCATGGCAGATTTCCTTTGATAAAGGGGTGGGAAATTCTCAGGACAGCCCGCTCAGCCGGGCCTTGCGCTCGCGCTCGATGCGGATGATATAGCGTTGCACCATCCCCCGCTTCTGTGCCGAAATGTCGAGGTATTCACAACCGATACGCACAAAGTGGTAACCGGTACGGGTGCTAACGTCAAATTTGTTGCGGATCAGCAGATCGGCCGTCAGCAAGCCTTCCTCGGGAAGCATGATGCGGCAATCGTAGAGCTGGCCGCCACGCTCCAGAAGTTCGGCCAGTGACGGTTCGACCATCAGGCCGACGCCACCGCAACTGATATCGAAGAGCGGAATATCCACGCTCAGCTTGTTGCCATCGGGCAAACGCAGCGTGGTCAGCATATTGACCGGCGCGACAATCGGCGTCGACAGCCGGAAAAACTCCCTCCGTTGCAGGCGCAGCAGGCTGGGCGGGAGATGGCTGGAAAAAGCCGGACGCCCTTCGTATTGCAGCATGACCAGCGCATCCAGACCGAACTGCACCTTGACCTTGTCGACCACCGTCGTCAGCACCAGTCGTTTTGCCGCCAGCGCCTTGCGGTTCATCTCCACGTCGCTACCGATATCGAGGAAGATTCGTTCGTTGTCCGGGCTGATCGCCAGCAGGGCCGTCAGCAGGAAAGACTTTCCCTGATCGAAATGAACGGTGATCAGTGCGCCTTTGCGGATCAGATTACGTAGCACATCGAGGATCTCGGCACGGGAATGGAGCAGAAAGCGGCTGTACTCATCCGCATTATCGAGCTCGATATCCGTAAGCTGATGCTCAGGCTCAACCTGAGACCCTGTATTTTCCATGAGTGATCCTGTGTGCTGAAGCGCCACGAAGTGTACCACGGTGCGAGTAGCCCGGCGTTTTGTGCACCACGCTTATGTTGCCAACACCAACAACAGCATGCGGCACAGCAAGCAGCAACAAGAGGTAGGAGGGCGTAGGCCATGACACCCCCTTTTGATACGTCCTGCGTGCGATTTGGGACACTGGTTTGGGACACCAAGCCAGTTCAGAGGGATTCAGGGGCTGAAAAAGAAAAACCCGCTGACGAATCAACGGGTTCTGGTGTTCTGGTGGTGATGGGCAGAATTGAACTGCCGACCTATGGGTTATGAATCCATCGCTCTAACCAACTGAGCTACATCACCGTAGGGAGCGCGATTATAGATTTTGCCTCGGCACGGGTCAACCACGCTTCAATCACCAATCACCCAATTACCCCCTCAGAAACGCAGGTTGAACGGTTACAACGACTCCTGACATACAAGCATCCCTGCTGACACGCAATGATTGACTCGGAAAAAAAGAACGCGGATACTGAATTTCATTCGAGGTTTCGTGTTTTAGGGGGGGCTTTTGGTCGATTCCGTTTCGCCGGTCGTGGTCATTCATGGCGGTGCCGGCACACTTTCACGTTCGCTTATTACACCTGAACGCGAGGCGGCTTATCGGGCGGCGCTACTGGAGATTGTTCTTGCAGCTCAGACGCTGCTGGCGCAAGGTGCGGCGGCGCTTGACGTAGTGACCGAAGCCGTACGCCGTTTCGAGGAATGCCCGCTGTTCAACGCCGGGAAAGGCGCGGTCTATACCGCCGACGAGCGTCATGAACTCGATGCCTGCGTGATGCGCGGCAGCGATCTGGCGGTTGGCGCTGTGGCCGGGGTGACGCGTCTGCGCAATCCGGTGCTGGCCGCGCGTGAAATTCTGCTGGCGGGTGGCCCGGTGCTGCTGATTGGCGAGGGGGCGGAACGTTTCTGCAGTGGGCGCGGGTTGGAAAGCGTGTCGCCGGACTGGTTCGGCACGCCGGAGCGGCTGGCGCAGTTGCGTGCGGTTCAGACCGCCGGGAGCCGTCAGGCGCTCGATCACGACGGGCAGAGTCTCCTGGCGGCAAAAGCGCCCAGACCCGCCGACGCACCGCTCGACGAGCGCCATAAATTCGGCACGGTGGGCGCGGTGGCGCTGGATACGCAGGGCCATCTGGCGGCGGCGACCTCGACCGGTGGGCTGACCAACAAGCTGCCGGGGCGGGTCGGTGATTCGCCGCTGGTCGGCGCAGGAACCTACGCCAATGACCGCACGGTGGCGGTTTCCTGTACCGGTGTCGGCGAAGCCTTTATCCGTGGCATGGCGGCTTACGAGGTGTCGGCACTGCTTGAATACGCCGGCCTGACGCTGGCCGAGGCCACGCAGCGTGTGATCCGGGACAAACTGCCGCCGCTGGGGGGGGATGGTGGCCTGATCGCCGTCGACAAGCTTGGCAACATCGCCCTGCCGTTCAATACGCAAGGCATGTACCGTGGCTGGGCGCGCGTCGGGCAAGCGCCGGTATGCGCCATTTATGCAGGTGAAGATGATGGCGAAATCTCGCGGAGTGCTCCCTGACCATGCCGGATAGCCAGAAAAAACGTGTTCTGGAGGTCGCCGGGCTGAGCGTGACGTTTCGCACCGAGACGCGTGAAGTGCAGGCGGTTCGTGACCTCTCTTTCCATGTGGATGCCGGTGAAACGCTGGCGATTGTCGGCGAATCGGGTTCCGGCAAGTCGGGTTCCTCGCTGGCGCTGATGCGTCTGGTGGAACAGGGCGGCGGACGGATCGACAGCGGACGCATGACGCTGACCCGGCGCAACGGGCAGAGCCTCGATCTGGCCAAAGCCAGCCAGGCGGAAATGCGCCACCTGCGTGGTGCCGATCTGGCGATGGTGTTCCAGGAGCCGATGACTTCGCTCAACCCGGTCTTCACCATCGGCGAACAGATTGCCGAATCGATCAGCCTGCACCAAGGCAAGAGCAAGAGCGAGGCGCTGGCCGAAGCCCTGCGCATGCTCGATCTGGTACGTATTCCCGAGGCAAGGAATGTCCTGGGGCGGCATCCGCACCAGCTTTCCGGCGGTATGCGTCAGCGCGCGATGATTGCCATGGCGCTGGCCTGCAAACCCGCCCTGTTGATCGCCGACGAGCCGACGACGGCGCTGGACGTGACGATCCAGGCACAGATCCTGGCGCTGATCCAGCAATTGCAGCATGAACTCGCGATGGGTGTGATCTTCATCACGCACGACATGGGCGTGGTCGCCGAAGTGGCGGATCGTGTGCTGGTCATGCTGCGCGGCAAAAAGGTTGAGGAGGGCAGTTGTGCCGGTCTTTTCGCCTGTCCGCTGGAGCCTTATACCCGCGCCCTGCTGGCCGCCGTGCCGCGCTTGGGCGCGATGAGCGGCCTCGATTTTCCGGCGCGTTTTCCGCTGGTGAATGCGGACGGCCAAGGGCCGGCGGCGAGGGGCGAACCGGACGCCGTGGCCATGCCCGACACGGTGCGCCACGATCAGCCACCGGTGCTGACGGTGCGCGATCTGGTGACGCGCTTTCCCCTGCGTGATGGCTTCTTTGGGCGGGTAAAACGGCAGGTGCATGCGGTCGAACACCTCAGTTTCGTGCTGCACGCCGGGGAAACCCTGTCGCTGGTTGGCGAATCCGGCTGCGGGAAATCCACCACCGGGCGTTCGCTGGCGCGGCTGATCGAATTTGACGGCGGTCACGTCGAACTCGCCGGGCGTGACATCGCCGGTCTGCAGGGGCGTCCGCTGCAGGCCCTGCGCCGTGACATCCAGTTTGTCTTTCAGGACCCGTTTGCCTCGCTCGACCCGCGTCTGACCGTCGGCTTTTCGGTCATGGAGCCGATGCTGGTGCATCAGCTGTGTTCGGAAGCCGAAGCGCAGGCGCGGGTGCGCCAGCTGCTGGTCAAGGTCGGCCTGCCCGCCGACATGGCGCACCGTTATCCGCACGAATTCTCCGGCGGGCAACGCCAACGCATCGCCATTGCCCGCGCGCTGGCCCTGAATCCCAAGGTGGTGATCGCCGACGAGGCGGTTTCTGCGCTGGACGTGTCGATCCGGGCGCAGATCATCAATCTCCTGCTCGACCTGCAGCAGGAGTTTGGCATCGCCTTCCTGTTCATTTCGCACGATATGGCCGTGGTCGAGCGCATCAGCCATCGGGTGGCGGTGATGTATCTCGGGCAGATCGTCGAAATCGGGCCGCGTCGCGCCGTCTTCGAAAATCCGCAACATCCCTATACCCGGCGCCTGATGGCCGCCGTGCCGGTGGCCGATCCCAAGCGTCGGCGTGCCCGTGAATTGCAGTGCGACGAAATCCCCAGTCCGATCCGTTCATTGGATAATCCGCCGCTGGTTGCGCCACTGCATGAAGTCGGTGCCGGTCATTTTGTCGCACGGCATGCGGTGGGAGGTGCGTTTTAAAGCCGTTTCAGGTTTTTGGTAACACCCGTCAGCTGGAAGCCGAAGTTTGTTGTTTCTTTTTTTATTGTTCTTACAGGGAGTATATATGAAGCCGGAAATCAGCAAAATTTTTGCCGCGCTGCTGCTGTGTGGTATGGCGGCGGGCGCGCAAGCCGCTGGCGATGTGGTGATCGCCGTCGCCTCAACCCTCACCACGACGGACCCTTACGATGCCAACGACACCTTGTCTCAGGCCATCGCCAAAACCTTCTATCAGGGCCTGTTCGGTTTTGACAAGGACATGAAACTGATCCCGGTACTGGCCGAGAGCCAGAGCGTCAGTGCCGATGGCCTCACCTATACCATCAAGATCAAGAGCGGCATCAAGTTCCATGACGGCACGCCCTTCAACGCCGAGGCGGTGAAGGTCAATTTCGACCGCGTGACCAATCCCGAGAACAAGCTCAAACGCTATAACCTGTACAAGAACATCGCCAAGACCGAGGCTGTTGACGCGACGACGGTACGCTTCACACTCAAGGAACGCTTCTCGCCGTTCATCAACTCGCTGGCGCATCCTTCCGGCGTGATCATTTCACCGACGGCGCTGGCCAAGTACGGCAACAAGGGCATTGCCCAGAACCCGGTCGGTACCGGCCCGTTCAAGTTCGTTGAGTGGAAGACCACCGACTACCTGAAAGCGGCAAAATGGGAAGGCTACTGGCGGAAGGGCTATCCCAAGGTCGATAGCATTACCTGGCGACCGGTGGTCGATAGCAACACCCGCGTCGCGGTGATGCAGACCAACGAGGCACATTTTGCCTATCCGATGCCGCCCGAAATGGTGGAAACCCTGGCGAAGAAAGCCAGCCTGGAAATCACCAGCTCGCCGTCGATCGTGCAGCGCTACCTCGCCATGAACGTCCTGCAGAAGCCTTTCGACAATCCGAAAGTGCGTCATGCGCTGAATTACGCGATCAACAAGGACGCGCTCAACAAGGTGGCCTTCGCCGGCTATGCCATCCCGGCGGAAGGCGTGGTGCCGCAAGGCGTCGAATACTCCATCAAGCTGGGTCCGTGGCCTTACGATCCGGCCAAGGCGCGTGCCCTGCTCAAGGAAGCCGGTTATCCCAACGGTTTCGAAACGACCCTGTGGTCAGCCTACAACCACACCACCGCGCAGAAGGTCATCCAGTTCGCCCAGCAACAACTGGCGCAGGTCGGCATCAAGGCGCAGATCCAGGCGCTGGAGGCCGGTCAGCGGGTCGAACGCGTCGAAAGTGCGCAAGACCCGGCTACCGCCCCGGTACGCATGTATTACACCGGCTGGTCTTCCTCGACCGGCGAAGCGGACTGGGCCTTGCGTCCCCTGCTGGCTTCGGAATCCTGGCCGCCCAAGATGTACAACATGAGCTATTACAAGAATGAAAAGGTCGATGCCAACATCGCCAAGGCGCTCAACACCACCGACAAGGCGGAAAAAGCCCGGCTCTACACCGAAGCCCAGGAACTGATCTGGAAGGATGCACCGTGGGTGTTCCTGTCCACGGAACGCCTGATTTCGGTGCGCGCGCGCAATCTTTCGGGCTTCCACGTCATGCCGGACGGCAGCTATGAGTTCAATGAACTGGAACTGAAATAAAACACCCGACCTTCTCTCTTGTCATGGAGGAGCGCACCCCGGCCACGGGGAAAGCACTCGGCAAGGGAGAAGGTCTGACCACTAGCCACAAATCACTAACCACTGCTCTTCATGACCAATTACCTGTTCCGACGCCTGCTTGGTCTGTTGCCGACGCTGCTGATCGTGGCCGTGCTGATCTTCATGTTCCTGCATTTGCTACCGGGCGATCCGGCGCGACTGGCCGCCGGGCCAGACGCCGATCCGGAAACAGTGGAACTGGTGCGCCGCGATCTGGGGCTGGATCTGCCTTTGCATGAACAGTTCGTGCGTTATTTTTCGCACGCGCTACGAGGGGATTTTGGTACATCAATCCGCACCAAGCGCCCGGTGGCGAGCGAGATCGGCGCGCGTTTCGCGCCAACCTTCTGGCTGACCGTGACCGCGATGAGCTGGTCCGTCCTGATCGGGCTCGCGCTCGGCATGGTCTCCGCTGTCTGGCGCAACCGCTGGCCTGACCGGGTCGGCATGACGCTGGCTGTTTCGGGAATTTCCTTCCCTGCGTTCGCGCTGGGCATGCTGCTGATGCAGATTTTTTCGGTGCAACTGGGCTGGCTGCCGACCGTCGGTGCCGATTCCTGGAAGCATTACATCCTGCCCTCACTGACGCTGGGCGCCGGCGTGGCCGCAGTGATGGCGCGTTTTACGCGCAGTTCCTTCATCAACATCCTCAAGGAAGATTATGTGCGCACGGCGCGTGCCAAGGGCTTGAATGAAACCGTGGTGGTCGCCAAACACGCCTTCCGCAATGCCCTGATTCCGATCGTCACGATGATGGGCCTGCAATTCGGCTTCCTGCTCGGCGGCTCGATTGTCGTTGAAGTCGTCTTCAACTGGCCCGGCATGGGACGACTGCTTGTCGATGCCGTCGATATGCGCGACTACCCGATCATTCAGGGGCTGGTGTTGCTCTTTTCGCTCGAATTCATCCTCATCAACCTGGCGGTGGATGTCCTCTACGCCGTCATCAATCCGACCATCCGTTTCAAATGATGCCACCAAGCCCTGATTCCACGAGCGCACCGCAGGCCGTGCGCACCCCGGCAGCCGAGTTCTGGCGCAAATTCAAGCGTCAGCGGGTTGCGCTGGTCGCCTGCGGGTTCATCCTGTTTCTCGTGCTGGTGGCTTTGCTGGCCCCGTGGCTGGTGCCTTTCGACCCGGAAAACTTTTTCGACTACGACGTGCTGAACGCACCGCCCTCGGCAGCGCACTGGTTCGGCGTCGATGCCATGGGGCGCGATATTTTCAGTCGCATCCTGATGGGCACGCGCATCTCGCTGGCCGCCGGTTTCATCTCGGTCGCTGCCGGTGCGCTCGTCGGCACCACACTCGGCATGTTCGCCGGTTACTACGAAGGCTGGTGGGACAGGATCGTGATGCGCATGTCCGACGTGCTGTTTGCCTTTCCGGGCATTCTGCTGGCCATCGGCATCGTTGCCATTCTCGGTTCCGGCATGAGTAACGTCATCATCGCCGTGGCAATTTTCAGCGTCCCGGCCTTTGCCCGCCTGGTACGCGGCGATGTGCTGACCCTGAAGCACCAGACCTATATCGAAGCGGTACGCTCGATCGGCGCTTCCGATAGCGTCATCATGCTGCGCCACCTGCTGCCGGGAACGATTTCCTCGGTCGTCGTGTACCTGACCATGCGCATCGGCACCTCGATCCTGACCGCCGCGAGCCTCTCCTTCCTCGGCTTGGGTGCCCAACCGCCGACGCCGGAATGGGGCGCGATGCTCAACGAGGCGCGCGCCGACATGATGACCGCGCCGCACATCGGCCTTTTCCCCAGCCTGGCGATTTTCGTCACCGTTCTCGCCTTCAACCTGCTCGGTGACGGCCTGCGCGACGCGCTGGATCCCAAGCTCGACAACCAGTGAGGCTTCCCAGCCGAGCGATATGTCTACGCTCAGGCTTGTTGCTTGTTCTCATTTTTGCTAACATTTCCCGTGTCTTACGAGATCGAATATTTTCACGAGCGTGTGCTCAGCGAGATTGAGTCGTGGCCTGTGGATATTCTGGCGAATTATGCCTGCTTGATCGAATTGCTCATGGAGCACGGCCCCGCTCTCAGGCTGCCATATTCGCGTTCTTTTGGCGACGGCTTGTTTGAACTTCGTCCGCACGGGCATTCCGGAATTGGCCGTGCGTTCTATTGTTTCCTCGTTGGCAGGCGCGTCGTAGTGTTGCACGCGTTTGTCAAGAAGACGCAGGAGACTCCCAAGAAGGAATTGAAACTGGCGAAAAAGCGTATGAAGGAGGTTTTAAATGGATGAACTGCATTACAGCCCTGTCCGCCATAACCATCAGGCTTTTCTGGAGAAGGCAAAAAAGCGAGAAGGATTTTCTGAGGCCCTTGATGCCATGAGCCTGGAGTATCAACTGGCGAATCAGATGGTCAAGGCACGCCTCAACGCCGGCCTTACACAGGAGTTGGTCGCCGAACGCATGGGGACAACAAAAAGTGCTGTTTCCAGACTGGAGTCCGCTGGCAAACACGCGCCCTCGTTACAAACACTCAAACGCTATGCGCGTGCTGTTGGCTGCGAACTGCAAGTCAATCTGGCACCGCAATAAACGACAAACAGGGTAAGAACAAGATGCCATTGACGGTACTTCCCTTGACCGCACAGGGCGCGCCGCGCATCGGTCTCTTGCCGAGCGGGGCGCTGGATGCGATCAACGATGTTCCCGGCGTTTCCGTCGGCCATTGCACGCTGGACGCGGGGGCCATCCAGAGCGGCGTCTCCATCGTTCTGCCGCAGCCCGGCAATCTTTTCTTGCAAAAGATACCGGCAGGTCTGGCGGTCATCAACGGCTTTGGCAAGAGTGCCGGGCTGATGCAGGTGCAGGAGTTGGGCACGCTCGAATCGCCGATTGCCCTGACCACGACCTTTGCCACCGGAATCGTCAGCACGGCGCTGATCCGTGACACGCTGACGCAGGTTCCCGAACTCGGACGTAATCTGCCGACGCTCAACCCGCTGGTTTTCGAGTGCAATGACGGCTGGCTCAACGATGCACAGGCGCTGGCCGTGCAGGAGGCTCATGTGCAGCAGGCCTTGCAGGCCGCCCGCGCCGCGCCGCCCGGACAGCCCTTTGCGCAGGGCAGCGTGGGGGCAGGCCGCGGCATGTCGTGCCATGGACTCAAGGGGGGCATCGGCAGTGCCTCACGGCAATTCGACTGGCAGGGACATTCCTGGATGCTGGGGGCGCTGGTGCTGGCCAATCACGGTCGGCCGGAGGCGCTGACGCTCGCCGGGCGACGGCTCGGCCCGGCTTTGCAGGCGCGTCTGCGTGAGCGGGAGAAAGCGGAAAACGACGCTGTGGAGCGTGGCTCGATCATCATCATCCTGGCCACCGACGCGCCGCTGGACGCCCGCCAGTTACGCCGCGTGGCCAGTCGCGCCGGTGCGGGGCTGGCGCGTTGCGGCTCGGATTACGGGCATGGCAGCGGCGACATCGCACTGGCTTTTTCCACGGCCTATCGCATCCCGCAGAGTGCAGACGAGGCGATGCCCGCCGTGGCACTGCTGCACGAAAC
>RRZT011633602.1_pt1 | contig 10746 bp, 10 predicted proteins | sample 2165551 | NCBI WGS metagenome assembly RRZT01 (sample SAMN10456910, study PRJNA506462) | wastewater metagenome | biome: wastewater; feature: sludge; material: wastewater sludge; isolation source: wastewater sludge with Escherichia coli K12::gfp cells carrying plasmid... | place: USA: Moscow, Idaho...
GCCAAAACCTTCGTGCTGGCAGCGGGCGCCACGGTCGAGCTGACCGGCTGGGACGCGGCACAATGCTATGACCTGTCAGCCTGGCCCCTGCCCCCACAGATCGCCCCCGCCCCCGGCGGCGGCCGGATGATCCATGCCGGCAATGCATGCCTGATCCTGCCTGACCTGCCCGAGGACGCCGATCTGCTGGCCCAATGCCTGCTGCCGGGGGGCGTGGCCTGACAGGCTGAAAGGCGGGCAGCGTAACCCCTTTCAGACCTTATCACTACCTCATCTGCGAACCAGATAAGCACCATACACAACCTAGAGCGCCAAGCCGTTTTGGGGGCCGCATGCCCTCCCCGAGTTCTCGGAAAAGCCGTATCTGCGGACCTGACCGGACGCCGATGATCTCGAACTGATGCGCCAAAGCGCAGCGCAGTGGCGGCCATCATCACCCGTCGTGGACGTTGATAATGCTACGTCTGCGGGCCATTCCCGCCGGCGGCATCGTAATCACCATTACAGCTTGCGGCTCGAGATATGGACCAAGGGGCCGGGAGCTTGCCGAACGGCCGCAACCCTTGGCAGCCGCCGCCCCCCAAGCCAGCGCAAAAAAACACCGCGCCCCCGGCAAATGCGAGGGCGCGGTGTTGATCGGTGCGCGGGTCGGTGCGGTTATGCCCAGTCCCAGGGCCGGGTGAACTCGCCCAGACGGGCGGCGACGGCGGCTTCGTCGGTGGTCTCGGTGCGGGTGATCTTGGCGACCAGGCCGCGCTTCTTGTCCTCGACCACTGCGGCCACGCTGGCGCCGGTGCCTTCCAGCGTCTGGTCGTAAACGCGGCGGATGGCCAGCTTGCGCAGGTCGGGCTTGAAGATCTTGCCAACGGCGGTTTTCGGCAGCTCTGGCAGGATCTCCAGATATTTCGGCACCGCCGCACGCTCGTGGATATGGGTGCGGGCATGGTCCATCAACTCGGCCTCGGTGACGCTCGCGCCGGCCACCAGCTCAACATAGGCCGAGGGCAGCTCGCCCGCGCGGGCGTCGGGCTGGCCGATGGCGCCGACAAAGGCCACGGCGGGATGCGAGAGCAGCGCGTCCTCGATTTCCGCCGGGTCGATATTGTGGCCGCCGCGAATGATCAGGTCCTTGGCGCGGCCGGTGATCCACAGATAGCCGTCGGCGTCGATCCGGCCCAGATCGCCGGTGCGCAGGAAAAGCGTTTCGGCGAACAGGTCGTGGTTCTTGTCGGCCTCGGTATAGGTCGAGCCTTCGAAGACGCCGGGATTGGCCACGCAGATCTCGCCCACCTCATCGGTGGCGCATTCGATGAAGCCGCCCGCGCCGTCGGTGCGCAGGATGCGGACATGGGTATAGGGCAGCGGAAGCCCGACAGAACCCACCTTCTTGACCCCATCCACCGGGTTGCAGCTGACCAGACAGGTCGCCTCGGTCAGGCCGTAGCCTTCGGCGATCTCGACCCCGGTGGCGGCCTTGAAGCGGTTATACAGCTCGACCGGCAAGGGCGCCGAGCCTGAGATCGCCGTCCGCAGCGAGGACACATCCGCATCCACCGGCCGCTGCACCAGCGCCGAAACGGCGGTGGGCACGGTGATCAGGAAGCTGACCTGCCACCGCTCGATCAGTTTCCAGAAGTTGTCGAAGACGCCCTCGCCCCGGTAACCGGCGGGGGTCGGCATGACCATATGGGCGCCGGATGCGATGCAGCTCATCAGGATCGGATAGGCGGCGAAGACGTGGAACAGCGGCAGCGGGCAGATCAGCACGTCGTTTTCGTCAAACAGCAGCGTGCCGCCGAGGAAGCCGTTATAGATCATGCCGGAATATTTGTGCTGCGCCACCTTGGGCAGGCCGGTGGTGCCGCCGGTGTGGAAATAGGCGGCGACGCGGTCCTGTTTCGGATCGTCGAAATCCAGCCGGTTGTGGTTCTGGGCCGAGGCCGCGGCTTCGAAATCCTGAACCTTGGCCTGATGTTTCGCCGTCACCTTCGGACGGATCAGCGGCACGATAAACCGCTTCAGCCCGGTCAGGTGGCGGTTCAGGTCGATCTCCAGCACATGCTGGACATTGGGGGCCAGCGCCACGGCCTGCGCCGCCTTCTGGGCCACATCGGTCTTGGGGAAGGCCTTCAGCGTCACCAGCACCTTAGCATTGGTGGCGCGCAGGATGCCGGCGATATGCTCGGCCTCCAGCAGGGGGTTGATGGGGTTCACGATGCCGGCCGTCATGCCGGCCAGCAGCACCACCGGCGTTTCGATGGTGTTCGGCAGCAGATAGGCGACGGTGTCGGTCGGGCCGATGCCCAGCTTGCGCAGCAGGTTGGCGGTCTCGGTCACCCGCTCGCGCAGCTCGCGCCAGTTCAGCGTGACGGCGTGGTCGCGTGGGCCTGACAGCAGCTGGAACGAGACCGCAGGACGGTCGGGAAAACGGTCCGCCGTTTGCGACAGGAATTCATAGATCGTGCGCGCATTCCCCCGAGCGTCATAGGGCATTGCGTTTTCAACGGCGTCACGATCGGCGATTCCGCCGAAACGAACGTTCTTGGCCATATTTCCCCCCTTGCCGGCCTTGTGATGGCCGTAGATTTGCCGGGAAGCATGGGCAAAACAAAGCCACGGGGCAAGCCTGATGGCGCCGCCGTGGCTTTGGGACGCAGCGTCAGTGACGCTGCGTCAATGGTGTGAATCAGCGCGGGATGCGCAGGGTCTGGCCCGGATAGATCTTGTCAGGATCGCTCAGCATCGGGCGGTTCGCCTCGAAGATCTTCGGGTACAGGCTGGCCTTGCCCAGATAGTGCTGGGCAATGTCGGACAGCGTCTCACCCTTCTTCACGGTGTGGAACAGCGGCGCGTCGGCCGGGGCCGCAGCGGCAGCACCGGCGGGTGCGGCGGCCGGGGTGGCAGCAGCCGGCGCCGATGCGGGCGGCACGGCCGGTTCGGCGGCGGCAGCGGCGCCGAAGGGCACGTCGGCCTTCGGCAGATCAGCCTCGACCCGGGCGATACCCTTGATGTTGCCCACGGCCAGGATCAGCTTTTCCATGGTCTCGCGGTCGGCACCCTTGGATTCGACCTTCACCGTGTCGCCGCGCAGGGTCAGGTGCACATCGCCCGAATCCAGCCCCAGCGCCTTGACCTCGGCTTCCAGCGCCTTGACCTTGCGTTCGGTGTCCGCCTGTTCGGGCGTCTTGGCCTCGGCCGCTTCGGCAGAACCGAAGACCGACTTGCCTGCATCCTTGACGAAATCCCAGAAAGCCATCGGCTTTTCCCTCCATGATGTTTCGCCCCTTCAACGCGTTACGCGGCGCGCGGTTCCCCCGACTGGCGCAGCCGCCCCTTTCGCGCTATCGCTGCATCCGACACGATCCGGGGAAACGCCATGTATACCGTCACCGTCCTTGCCGCCCCTGCCCGCGCCGATCTGACCGAGGAACGGGTCGAGGCCCTGCGCGACCTGTTCGCGGGCGGCCATATCATCTGGCTGGACGACAGCATCGCCGCCGAATTCCCCGCTGAGGCCCTGCCCCCGGACGCCGCCGCCATCGGCGACGACACGCGGCTGGCCGGGTTCGACCTGGTGATCCAGCCGACCGAGGGGCGGCGCAAGGCGGTGCTGTTGGCCGACATGGATTCCACGATGATCGAGCAGGAATGCATCGACGAGCTGGCCGATATGGCCGGTGTCGGCCCCCGCGTGGCGGCGATCACCGCCCGCGCCATGAATGGCGAGCTGAACTTCCACGAGGCCCTGATCGAGCGCGTGTCCCTGCTGGCCGGCCTGAATGAGCTGGTGATCCAGCAGGTGCTGGACGAACGCATCACCATCGCGCCCGGCGGCCGGACGCTGATCGCGACCATGCGGGCGCAGGGCGCCTATTGCGCGCTGGTATCGGGGGGCTTCACCGCCTTCACCGCCCCCATCGCGGCCGAGCTGGGCTTCAACGAACACCGCGCCAATACGCTGCTGGCGGATGAGGGTGTGCTGACCGGCCATGTCGGCCTGCCGATCTTGGGCCGCGAGGCCAAGATCGAAGCGCTGGAGGAGATCACCGCCCAGCACGGCCTGACCCCCGCCGATGCCATCGTGGTCGGCGACGGCGCGAACGATCTGGGCATGATCCAGCTGGCCGGAACCGGTGTGGCGCTGCATGCCAAGCCCGTCGTCGCCGCGCAGGCCGGGGTGCGGATTGACCATGGCGACCTGACGGCGCTGCTGTATCTGCAGGGCTACGGGCGCGACGAATTCGTTATTGAATAGGCAGGGTTACGGGGCGGTAAGCGGCCCGATCGGCGGGGCTTCTCTTATCCCCGATGGCCGCGCATGAAGCCGCTTTCCCTTCGGTCAACCAATTATTAACGTTCCCTGAGTGAGCTAATCGAATCGGTCAGGACTGCCCCTCCGGCGTGCATCAATTATGATGTTCTCCGATCATGGGCGCATGTCCTGCGGTAAGGCGGGGCGGCGTATTTTACCGCCTCTTTCCAAGAATACAGCCAGGGCTGCGCCCCGGTTGTTGGCGACCCGGTGGCGGCAACGACGGCCCCATCGCGGGATTTAGATGTCGAATGTTCTAGTGAGGAGATTTGTAATGCCACGCAATGTGATCGTAATTGCCTGGCCGGACAGCAGCAAAGCCTATGAGGCACTGACCAAGCTGCGCAATTCCTATGCCGCTGATGACATTTACCAGGCCGCCGTGGTCCAGCGAGACGTGGATGGCCGCGTCGTCGTGCAAGACGGCGGCAGCAACACCGATGGCCTCAACACCCTTGGCGGCAGCGCCATTGGCAGCCTGATCGGCATTCTGGGCGGTCCGCTTGGGGTCCTGCTGGGCTTCTCGACGGGTGCCCTGCTGGGATCGCTGGTCGATCTGGGCGACGAGGTCGATGACGACGACGTTCTGGGCGCGATCAGCAAACAGCTGCTGCCCGGCACGACCTCGCTTCTGGTGGACCTGAACGAGGCCGGCACGCAGGTCGTCGACGATCTGGCAGCCGCCAGCGGCGGTGTGCTGCTGCGCTATAACTATGACGAGCTGCTGGGCGAGATCATCGATTCCGAACAGGCCGCCAAGGCCGCCCAGAAAGAAGCCAACCGCGTCCTGCGCGAACAGAAGAAGGCCGACCGCAAGGCCGATCTGGAAAAACGCTGGGACGAGTTCAAGGCGAAGTTCAAGAAAGCCGTCTGAAGAAGACCCTGTTGCAGCCATAAACTCTATCAAAAAGGGGCGCCCCGTTGGGCGCCCCTTCCAATATCGGGATCGGCCCGGACTTAGTCCTTGGCGCGTTCCACATAGGTGTTGTCGGCGGTGTTGATCACGATGCGTGTGCCGGTGCCGATATGGGGCGGCACCATGACGCGCAGGCCGCTGTCGGTCTGCGCGGGCTTGTAGGACGACGAGGCCGTCTGACCCTTCACGACCGGCTCGGTCTCGGTCACTTCGACAGTGATGCGCTGCGGCAGTTCCAGCGCGATCGGCACGCCGTTGAAGACTTGCAGGAAGACGCGCATGCCTTCTTGCAGATAGACCGACTGGTCGCCGATCACGTCAGTCGGGGCCACGACCTGCTCGTAGGTCTCCGGCTCCATGAAGTGATAGCCTTCGCCATCTTCATACAGGAAGTCATAGCTGCGTTCGTCCACATGGGCCTTTTCGACCTGATCGGTGGTCTTCCAGCGTTCCGACACCTTCACCCCGTCCGAGATGCGGCGCATATCGACGCTGGTGGTGGGCGTGCCCTTGCCGGGGTGGAAGTTTTCCGACTTCAGCACGACGTAAAGCCGGTCTTCCAGCTCGACGACATTGCCCTTGCGGAGGCTCGATGCGATGACTTTCATCTGCGGTTTCCTTGCGAACTGTCTGGGGGGCGCGTAAGCGCATTGTGCGCGTCCCTACCCCATGATTTGCCGCATTGCCAGAGAAACCATGAGCGATACCCAATGGTGGCAGCCCCACCGCCACCTTGACCGCCGCCCCGCCCTGCTGGCGCGGAACCGCATCCAGCGCGCCATTCGCGGCTGGCTGGACGATAATCAGTTCTTGGTGGTCGACCCCGCCGCCCTCGCCATCAGCCCCGGAAACGAGACGCATCTGCACGGCTTTTCGACCGCGATGATCGGCAATGACGGTGTGGCGCGGCCGATGTATCTGCACACCTCGCCCGAGTTTGCGATGAAAAAGCTGCTGGCGGCGGGCGAGCCGCGCATCGCCGCCTTCGCCCATGTCTGGCGCAACCGTGAACGCGGGCCGCTGCATCACCCCGAATTCACCATGCTGGAATGGTATCGCGTCGGCGAGGATTACACGGTGCTGATGGATGATTGCGCCGATTTCCTGATGCTGGCGGCGGAAGCGGCTGGCGCGGCGCAGTTCCGTTTCCGCGATGCGGTCTGCGATCCCTATGCCAGCCCCGAGCGGGTCAGCGTGGCCAATGCCTTTGCCCAGCATGCGGGCATCGACCTGCTGGCGACGATTGCTGCGGACGGCAGCACCGACCGCGACGGGCTGGCTGCCTTGGCTTCGGGCGCTGGCATCCGCGTGGCCGGGGATGACACTTGGTCCGACATCTTCTCGCGCATCCTGGCCGAGCGGGTGGAGCCGCATCTGGGTCATGGCGTGGCCACCATCCTCGACCGCTATCCAACGCCGGAAGCTGCATTGGCGCGGCGTTCGCCCGACGATCCCCGCGTGTCCGAACGGTTCGAGCTTTACGCCTGCGGGGTCGAACTCGCAAACGGCTTTGGCGAGCTGACCGATCCGGTCGAACAACGCGCCCGCTTTCAGGCCGACATGGCCGAAAAGGCCCGCATCTATGGCGAAACCTATCCGCTGGACGAGGATTTGCTAGCGGCATTGGCGATCATGCCCGCCGCATCCGGCATAGCGTTGGGCTTTGACCGGCTGGTCATGCTGGCCACCGCCGCGCCGTCAATCGAGGCGGTGATGTGGGCCCCCGTCGCCGATCCCGCCTGAGGGCGTCAGCCGGGCCAGAATCTCTGCCGCCGTGCCGGGGCGCGCCTCGGCGCAGCCGGTGCCAGCCCAGAACGGGCCATAGCCGTTCTCGCCCGCCTTGGACGCCACGGCGTGCAGCGCCTTCAGCGCCGAGTAGGGCAGCGGGTAATCCGGCGCGGCGCTGTCGTCGCGGCTGCTGATGATATTCTCCACCCCGCGCGCGGGGCGGCCGGAAATCGCCCGCGTCATCCGCGTGGCCCCGCTTTCCAGTGCCGCACGATGCGCGGCTGACGTCCCCGCCTCATCCGCCACCAGAAAGGCGGTGCCGCATTGCGCCGCCACCGCGCCCGCCGCCAGCACCGCCTGCACATCGGCACGCGACATGATCCCGCCCGCCGCAATCAGCGGCAGGCCCACGCCTTTCAGCACCGCCAGCAAGGCCAGAGTCTCCAGCCGCTCATCCGGGCCGTTTTCATCAAACAGCCCACGATGGCCGCCCGCCTGCCAGCCCTGCGCAACAATCCCGTCCAGCCCCGCCGCCACGATCTTCTGCGCATCGGCGAGGTTCGTCGCCGATCCCAGCATCACCGCCCCGCTGTCCCGCAGCGCCGCGATCTGATCCGCAGGCGGCAGGCCGAAATGAAAGCTGACGACGCCGGGACGCTCGGCGATCAGCATCGCCAGCATGTCAGGATCCAGCGCAAAGGGGCGATAACCGTCTTCCAGCGCCTCGGGCGGCATGGCCCCAAAGCGCGCGAAGTCAGCGGCAAGCGCATCCAGCCACGCCGCCTCCTGCGCCGCGTCACGCCGCGGCGGGCGGTGGCAGAAGACGTTCACATTGAACCGCGCGGGCGTCAGCGCGCGGGTCTGGCGGACCTCCTGCCCTGCGCGCGCAGCATCCATCGCCGCCACCCCCAAAGACCCGAGGCCCCCCGCATTCGCCACCGCCGCCGCCAGCGCGGGCGTCGTCACCCCCGCCATCGGCGCCTGCACGATGGGCACCGCCATCCCGATCCGGTCCAGAAGCATCGCATTCTCCCTCTTTCTGCCATTTACAATCGCTGCGGCAGGCGGGATCAAGCGGACATGTTCGAGCTTGCCCTGGATGTCACTCTTCTGTTGGTCGTCGCCGCCTTTGCGGCGGGTTTTGTCGATGCCATTGCCGGCGGCGGTGGGCTGATCACCGTGCCGGTGCTGATGCTGGCGGGGCTGCCGCCCGCGCAGGCACTGGCGACGAACAAGGTGCAAGGCGTCTTCGGGGCGGCGACAGCGGCGCTCAGCTATGCCTCATCCGGGCTGGTGGATCTGCGCAAGCAAATCGGTGCGGCGGCGATTGCCTTTGTGGCGGGGCTGGCGGGGGCGTTTTGCGTCACTTTGGTGCCGACACAGGCGCTGCGCTATGTGCTGCCGATCATCCTGATCGCCATCGCCGCCTTCTTCGCGCTGAAGCCGGGCCTGTCCGATGCCGACCGCACGGCGCGGATCACGCCTACGGCCTTCACGCTGTTCGTGGTGCCGTTCATCGCCTTTTATGACGGGCTGGTCGGCCCCGGCACTGGGGCGTTCTTCATGCTGGGCTTCGTGATGCTGGCCGGTTACGGCATCCTCAAGGCCACGGCGCATACGAAATTGCTGAACTTCGCGTCCAATCTGGGTGGGCTGGTGGCTTTCGCGCTGGTGGGCAAGCCGCTGTGGATCACCGGGCTGGCGATGGGGGCGGCGCAGATCGCCGGGGCCTGGGTCGGGTCGCGACTGGCCATGCGCATCGGGTCCAAGCTGATCAAGCCCTTGCTGGTCGTCACCTCGACCACGCTGGCGCTGAAACTGATTTACGATCTGCTCTGATCTTTTCCTGCATCCGTTAACCGAAATTTAACCAGGCGTCGCCCAAGCTCAACCCGTGGTTGACCAGAGGTGCGCATGCTTCCGAAAATCTTCGTTATCGGCTTCAACAAATGCGGGACAACCAGCCTGCACAAGATGTTCAAGCGCGCCGGGCTGACCTCGTCCCATTACCGCCATCACGGGGCGGATGGCCTGGGCGTCATCATCGGCGCGCAGATCGACCATAACGCGGCGGCGGGCCTGCCGCTGCTGGACGGGATCGACGGCGCCCACGCCTATTCCGACATGGATATGTGCGACAAACGCAGCTATCTGTCGGGCATCGGGCAGTTCCGGCAGCTGGACCGGCAATATCCGGGCAGTCGTTTCATCCTGAACACCCGCGATCCCTATCACTGGCTGAACTCGCGCTGCCGGCACTTCAACGGCGGTTATCTGCGCCGCGCGATGGCGCAGGCCGGCGTCCACGACGTCCAGACCATGCGCGAGATCTGGCTGCACGACTGGCACGCCCATCACGCCGCGCTGCAGGTCCATTTTGCCACCCGCAGCGATCAGTTCCTGATCTTCGATATCGAGCAGGACGACCCCCGCAAGCTGTGCGCCTTCCTGCCGGAATACGGGCTGAAGCCGGGCCAGTGGCGCCACCACAACCGCACGCCCGAGGATTATCCGTTGCCGGAACTGGCGCCGGCGGCCTAAAGCGGCAGGCCGCCGTCTTCCTTGGCGGATTTCAGCACGATCTCGGACCGGACCTGAATCACCTGCGGGTGTGGCAGCAGCCGGTCATGGATGAAATCCGCCAGCGCATCCAGATCGCGGACATGCAGCTCCAGCACATAATCGGCGTCGCCGGATACGGAATGGGCGGCGCGCACCTCGGGCTGGGCGGCGATGAAGCTGGCGAAGTCCTTGTCGCTGGCCGCGCCATGGCTGCGCAGATTGACCCGCGCGAAGGCGCGCATCCCGAACCCCAGCATGCGCCCGTCCAGCCGCGCCGCATAGCCCCGGATCACCCCTGCCCGTTCCAGCGCCGCCCGCCTGCGCGAACATTGCGAGGGCGAGAGATTCACGATCTCGGACAATTGCGCATTGGTCAGCGCCCCATCGCGCTGCAATGCAGAAAGAATCGCACGATCGAAGCTATCATGCGTGGAATCACTCATATCCGTCCCAATGATACATGAACGATGCAGCATTTTGCGAATTCGCGGGCGGAATGCAAACCTCTTGTGCGGCCCCTGCGTCATAATGCCGCCAACCGAACAGGAGGAGACCATGGGCCCATTTCCGCATAACGCCCCGAAAGCCGAGATCAGCACCGCCAACCCCGCTGGCACCGACGGTTTTGAATTCGTCGAATTCGCCCATGCCAACCCGCAGGAACTGGACACTTTGTTCCGCAAGATGGGCTTCGCGCCGGTTGCCAAGCACAACACGAAGAACATCACCCTCTATCGTCAGGGCGGCGTGAACTATGTGCTGAATGCCGAACCGGACAGCCATGCCAGCCGGTTCATCAAGGATCACGGGCCCTGCGCCCCTGCGATGGGCTGGCGCGTGGTCGATGCGCAACATGCGCTGAAACGTGCGGTGGAACTGGGTGCCACCGAATATACCGGCCCCGGCAAGGTGCTGGATTTCCCGGCCGTTTACGGGATTGGCGGCAGCCTGCTGTATTTCATCGACAAATACGACGACACCGGCAGCGCGTGGTCGGACAGCTATGACTGGCTGGGCGAAACCGATCCCCGCCCCGAAGGCGTCGGTTTCTACTATATCGACCACCTGACGCATAACGTCATCCGTGGGAACATGGACACCTGGTACAAATTCTACCACGACACCTTCAATTTCCGCGAGATTCGTTACTTTGACATCAAGGGCAAGCAGACCGGGCTGTTCAGCCGGGCGCTGACCTCTCCCGATGGCAAGATCCGCATCCCGATCA
>RRZT010460485.1_pt1 | contig 10744 bp, 6 predicted proteins | sample 2165551 | NCBI WGS metagenome assembly RRZT01 (sample SAMN10456910, study PRJNA506462) | wastewater metagenome | biome: wastewater; feature: sludge; material: wastewater sludge; isolation source: wastewater sludge with Escherichia coli K12::gfp cells carrying plasmid... | place: USA: Moscow, Idaho ...
TCAACTAACCAGTCTCTTGTAGGATTTATTTGTAATAAAGAATTATTAGATTATAGGTTTTTAAATTATGTATTCAATGCTTCTTACTCATATAATAGAAGTTATTATGCAGGTGGAAATAAACGAGAAGGCATTGCTGCTAGTGATTTAAGGGGTAAAAGAATTCCCTTACCGCCGTTAGAAGAGCAAATAATAATTGTTAATCATTTAGAAGAGATAAATAATAATATAGATAAATTAATTCTAGACAAAACAAACTTGATTGAAGAATTAGAGAACTATAAGAAATCAGTAATTTATGAATATGTGACAGGTAAGAAAGAAGCTTAAAGGAGGTGGCAGATGTGCTAGAGAAAAAAGAGATACGATTTGAGAAAGATATTTCATCTTTTTTAACAAGTTCTGGCGGATGGGAATCTGTTTCTTTTAAAAATACGGATTACGATGCGAACTTAGGTCTTGATTTAGAAGTGCTTATTGAATTTGTGAAAGAAACACAGCCAAGAGCATGGAAAAGATATATTGGAATATATAATGAAAACTCAAAAGATAGATTTGTTAAAAGATTTAATGAGGAAGTAAATACACATGGATTATTACATGTACTTAGAAAAGGCATAAAGGATAGAGGAGTTCCTTTCAAAGTTATTTACTTTAGACCAGTTTCATCTATAAGTGATGATAATGTGCGAAAATACGAATCAAATAAATTTCAGTGTATAAGACAATTTGCTTATAGTCCATATAATAGAAATACCATTGATATGGTTCTATCTGTAAATGGTATCCCAATTGTGGCATTAGAATTGAAGAATCAATTCACTGGTCAAAATGTTGATCACGCTATATTACAGTTTAAAAGAGATAGAGATCCACGTGAGTTGGTTTTTAACTTTAACAAAAGATTTCTAGTATACTTTGCAGTTGATCATTCAGAAGTATATATGACAACGAAACTAGCTAAAGACAAAACATATTTTCTCCCTTATAATCAAGGATCAGGTGGTGCTGGTAATGTTGGTGGTAAAGGTAATCCCGAAAACAACGAAGGATATCGAACATCATATTTATGGGAGAAGGTCTTACAAAGAGATCAGTTAATGGATATTATAGAAAGATTTTTAAATATAGATGCAAAAAAGGAAATTCTTATATTTCCTCGTTATCATCAACTAGATGTTGTAAATAGATTAGTCGAAGATACTCAACATAATGGATCAGGAAAAAATTATTTAATTCAACATTCAGCGGGATCGGGTAAATCATATAGTATTGCTTGGCTTGCATACCACCTTGCTTCACTTCATGATTTAGATAATAGTCCAATCTATAGCTCTGTCATTATAGTTACTGATAGAACAGTGTTAGATCGACAATTGCAAGATACTCTGCTTAGTTTTGAACATACTACGGGTCAAGTAGAGACAATTGGTGATAACAAAACTTCACAACATCTTAAAGATGCGATTAATGATAAAAAGAAAATTATTATAACGACATTACAAAAGTTTCCTGTGATATATGGTGAAGTTGACAGTGTATCTGGAAGAAACTTTGCAATTATTGTAGATGAGGCTCACTCTTCACAAACGGGAAATAGTGCTCAAAAGTTAAAACAAGCATTAGCTGATAAGGAAGCCACACTTAAAGAGTTTCAAGAGATAGAAGAAAAGATTGAGAATGAATCATTAGATGATCAAGATCAACTTGTAAAAACTTTAATATCTCAAGGGCAACACGACAATCTAAGTTTCTTTGCGTTTACTGCAACACCAAAAGACAAGACAGTTGAAATGTTTGGAACAAAGCAAAAAGATGGAGCTTTTAGACCATTTCATATTTACAGTATGAGGCAAGCAATAGAGGAAAGATTTATCCTTGATGTGTTAAGTAATTATATGACATACAATACCTCGTATCGTATAGCTAAAGAAATTGACGAGAATCCTGAATTACCAAAAACTGAAGCAGTCAAAGCTATCGCAAGATACCAGTCATTTCATCCTTGGGTTTTAAGACAAAAAACTGAAGTCATCATTGAACAGTTTAGAGAAGTAACCCAAAAGGCTATAGGCGGGCGTGGTAAAGCAATGATAGTAACATCGTCTCGACTTCATGCTGTTAGGTACATGAAAGAATTTAAGAAATATATCCAAGAGAAAGGATATGATGATTTAGATGTCCTCGTAGCGTTCTCAGGAACAGTAATAGATGAGGAAGAAGAGTATACTGAATCTAAAATGAATGTTACAAAATCAGGTGATAGAATTTCTGAAACTCAATTAAGAGAATCATTTAATAGTGATGAGTTTAATCTCTTAATTGTAGCGGAAAAGTATCAAACTGGATTTGATGAGCCACTACTACATACAATGTTTGTAGACAAGAAACTTAAGGGTGTAAAAGCAGTTCAAACACTTTCAAGACTAAATAGAACAATGCAAGGTAAAAAAGATACATTCGTATTAGATTTTGTAAATACAGAAGAAGAAATACTAAGTTCATTTCAACCATTTTATGAAGCTACAACCTTGAAAGAAGAGATTAATGTCAATTTAATATATGATACTCAAAGTAAACTTCGTAAGTTTAATGTATATAATGATGCCGACATTGAACAAGTGATGGTGATTAATAAACAAGCAGAAGTAAAACAAGATGAACGACTTCTGGGACGATTATCGAGCATGTTTAGGCCCATTATAAAAAGATACGAGGAATTGAATGAAGATTCACAATACCAGTTTAGAGTTACTCTTAGAAATTTTAATAAATGGTATAACTATATATCTCAAATTGATAGAACATTTGATATGGAGTTATTAGAGGAAAGCATATTTACAGGGTTTTTACTAAATTTTATTCCTAAAGTTGAAAAAGAAGGTGTTTCAATTGATGATAAAGTCAAACTTGAATATTATAAACTTCGAGAAACATTTCATGGAGATATCCTACTAGTAGCAGAAGATGCTGGAAGTGGCGAATATGTTCATCCACTATCTATTGATGCTAGTATAAAACCTGAAGATGAACATAATCCATTAGATGAAATTATTCAAAAAATTAATGATAGGTTCCCTGAAGAATTCTCAGAAGGGGATCGAGTACTTGTTGAGTCTATGCATGCTGCCTTAAGAAATAGCGCAGATGCCAAATTAATAAATATGGCAAGAAATAACAGTGCAGAAATGTTTGAAAACAACTTATTTAAAGATATTTTCATGAATTTCATTTTTGAACAATATAATGAGAGTCGAGCATCATATGAAAAAATATCAGTAGATCAAGAATATTTTGATACAGTATATTCATTTATTGCCAAAGATATGTATAAATGGCTTCGATCAAGTGAAGCAGAAAAATAAAGTAACAACAATTAATTATTAAAACGAAAATCACCTCCTATAGTCAAATAACTGTAGGAGGTGATTTTTTAGTGTATAGATACAATACTTAAATGTCATCTAATAATTGTAAGTAGTCTATAACCTCTATTTGTCCAGATAATGTCTTATCCTTATAATAATTAATCTTTGCAATTAGATCATTAAACTCGTTATCATTGATACTATTACGGTAATGTCTCATGTATATTTTTCTATAACATTTATTATAAGCACTGTGAACTGGGGAGTTTTCTACTTTCTCTTTATGGAATTTTATTGGACCATAAGATCTACATGTTTGATTTGTATCTAAATATAAACGGTCACAATATGCAGTGTCTTGATTAGTCGTTTGTAAAAATACTCGTCTACAATTTTTACATAATCTAATTGTGTGGCCTGCTTGCAAAGCTCTAAAATAATCTTGTTGAAGAAGTGATGAATAATCATCAAAGTAAATTAACTCTACTAAAGTTTTATCATCATTATCTGGTAGATTTACAATGTTGAAGTAACTTCTACTTTTAGTCATTCGATCCATAGGTATATCAAATATTTTACTATTCTTACCAATGTTTTCTGTTACTGCATCTTCATTAAAATAATTATCTAATGATTGAAAGTGTGATTCATCAGATTTTTTATTTTTACGACTTACAATAATTTTGCTAAATGTAAAATATACTTCATAAAAATCAATGATTGTATCTGCAATCAGAATATAGCTGATTAAGAGAGTGAGTATATAAGCTTTAAAGGCATCATTTTCCTTATGTGTTTTTACCATAAAGTTATAGGCTTCTTGCAAATTTACTTGTTGAGTAATTTTATCATTAAATATAATCAAGTCTGATAATTTTGAATTCAAAGTTACCAAAATAGTCTTAATCTTGATAATATTTTTCGTATTAAATTCATAATTATTGTCACTTACTTTATCTAATATTATTTTTAGTTCATGAAAATATGGCATAATATCGTCTAATTTTTTATCAATGAAGAAGTTTATTGCCACCTCACTAAAAGAACCTAAATAATAATCGTTATTATTGTAGTATACTTTTGTGTTTGAAAACATATCAAAAATATTTGCTATTACTTTGTAATATTCAGATTGTGTAATGTGTTTGTTCTCCAAAAATGATTGGTCTATATCTTGTAAATAATCGAATTTAGGCATGTTACATAAAGCCTCCTCTACTATTGTTTAAAACAAGAAAATAAGTTATATGTATTATTGTAACACATTAGTTTTCTAATTTATATTCGTTACAAGAGAGGAGGTGTAAGTATGAATTACAAAACAGGTGAAGAAATACTAGAAATGAATCTTCCTAAACAAAAGTTTCTAATCGATCAGATTTTACCTAAAGGAGTTGTGTTATTAGCGGGTAGTCCTAAAATAGGTAAGTCATGGTTTGTATTACAAATGGCTGTAAGTATTAGCAATGGGATTAGTTTTCTAAATTTTAATACTAGTCAGGCAAAAGTTTTATATCTGTCTCTGGAAGATACATTTCAAAGACTTCAAAATAGATTGATAGATTATGATGACTATGAACTTGAAAATGTTCATTTTATAACTGAATCTAGATCACTAAAATCTGGATTAATTGAAGATATAGAATTGTATTTAGATGGAAACCCAAGTACAAAATTAATTATCATCGATACATTACAGAAGATTAGAGATGTAAGAGGAGATGGATATTCATATGGACTTGACTATAAAGATATTAGTATTCTGACTAAACTTAGCAATAAAAAGAATATTACAATGATAATAGTTCATCATTTAAGAAAAATGAAATCAGAAGATTCTTTTGAAGAAATATCAGGTACAACAGGATTGACTGGTGCAGTTGATGCTATGTATGTAATGAAAAAGCAAAAGAATAATGATGTTGTATTAGAAGCTACTGGACGTGATATAGAAACTTTTGATTTGAAAATTAGATTTAATAAAGAAAATCATCAATGGGAACTCATTCATAAAAGCTTAGAGGATTTTATTGAGGATGAAGCTATTTTAAAAGTTATAGAATTCATGAATACTCATCATGAATTTAAGGGATCAGCAACTAGACTAAGTGAACTATTAATGGAGAATTTTAAATACGAAATTAGTAATAGTTCATTAGCGAGAAAACTAAGAAAATTTGATTGGGTTCTTGAGGATAATGACATAGATTTTGAGCATCACAGAACTGGTAGTCAAAGGCTGTTATATCTTAAGAAAAGTAGCGGAAGTTATGACGTTAATGACGGTAGTGACACTAAAATGACTCAGATATAAGGTGTCATACCTGTCATTGCTGTCATTAATCGCCAATTACGCGGTTTTGTGCCATCGTGTCCCCTCAGTAAGTAATCTTAGAGTGTATGTCCCCAACTTGCTCGATTTAAAGCACAAGGCCAGTGTGCCCCTTAATGTCTATTATTGGATTATTGATTAATCAAGGTTATTATCAAGCAGGTTAAAGAGCGGTACCACATCGCTCATTTACCCTTGCTCAGCAATGCTGTGCAAAATGCAAAAAGAAAGGAGAAAAATGAATAAAAAGTTTCACATTCCCCCATGGGAAAAATCAAATTTAACATTAACAGAAGCCGCCGAATACTTTGGAATTGGTATCAATAAATTAAAAGAAATTAGTAATGCTGAAGACTGTGAATTTGTCTTATGGATTGGATCGAAAAGAATGATTAAAAGAAAAGTATTTGAAGACTTTTTAGAAGATCAGTATTCACTATAAGGCTAGATATATAAAAATATATGTGACATGATGATGTCGAAAAGTAAAGAATAAATAGAAAGGACGGCTATTATGAGTAAAAAAAGAAAAGATAACAATGGACGAATTTTACGTACAGGTGAATCTCAAAGAGAAAACGGAACTTATGATTATAGGTGGCGTGATAAATCTGGTAAAAGACATTCTGTATACGCATCATCACTTCAAGAGTTAAGAATAAAGCAAAAAGAAATTACTAAGAATGAAGTACAAGGTTTGCAGTTCACCTCTACTAGAATGACACTAAATGATATGTATGTTATTTGGGCAAAGTTAAAACGAGGTGTTAAAGATAATACATTTCAAAATTATAAATATATGTACGAAACATTTGTGCAAGATGAGATTGGAAATTATTCAATAAATGATTTAAGAAAATCTGATATAAGGATGTACTACAATAACTTAATTGAGAAAAGAGGACTTAAAATTAGTACACTAGATTCAATACATACAGTACTGTATCAAGTGTTAGAGATCGCAGTAGAGGAAGATAGGATTATACGTAATCCATCACATAGTGCCCTAACAGAGATAAAGAGAACAAGAAATGTTGATGAACCAAAAAGGAAATCACTAACACTGAAAGAGCAAAGAATTTTTGAATCTTATTTACGTAAAAATAAGATTGCTAATAGATGGGAACCTATATTTATAATAATGTTATATACGGGGTTAAGAGTCGGTGAAGCAACTGGACTAACATGGGATGATATTAATTTTGAAACAAAAACAATATCAGTAAATAGAACTCTAACTTATTATAAGCATGAAGATGGCAAAACACGTTTTGCAGTTAACTTACCAAAGACTAAATCATCTGAACGAACAATCCCAATGATCGAGATTGTGAGAGACGCATTAATAAAAGAAAAGCAAATTCAAAGTGATTTAAATATTGAACAAGTGAAAGTAGTTGATGGAATTAGTAATTTTATATTTATTAATCGATATGGTAACCCGATAAATCAAGCACCATTAAATAAGGCGCTAAGAAGAATGATACGACTTTATAATGAAGAGCAACTTCAGAAAGAAGATAATATTGAAAATATAACATTCCTACCTAATATAAGTTGTCATTCATTAAGAAGAACATTTACTACAAGACAAGTCGAAGCAAATGTTAATTTAAAGGTTCTTCAAGAAGTGCTAGGACACTCTGATATTAGAACGACAATGAATATTTATGCAGAAGCAACAGAAGACTTAAAACACAAAGAATTCAAAAAATATAGTGATTATATAAATAAAACTTTGTGAGAAAAAAATAAAAAACAGCATGCTATAATATATTTGAATAGATCAATAGAAAGGTACACTTAAGTAGGCACTTCTCTATAAAACGAAATGTTATAATGTGAGAAGGTGAGGTATGATAATATGAGTTCACAGAAAAGACGAACTTACAGTGATGGTTTTAAGAGGCAAATATTTTCCTTGTACGAATCGGCTAAGTCACCTTCAGAGCTAATTAAAGAATATGATTTATCTCCAGCATCAATATATCAGTGGTGCAAACAGTATGGTAGTGAGTCAGATGATGATGTTACAGTATATAATAAGGAATCGATAGCCGACTTACAAAACCAAGGGAAGAGAAAGAAAAACTTAAATTGGAAGTTGATATTTTAAAGCAATCAAAATAGAGTAGATTTATCCTAATGAATTTGTAACACTGCTAACAATTAAAACAATAGTTAGCAGTGTATGTATGGTGGTTTAAGAATTAACGATACCATCAAACGTTAAAATACTTAACGCCTGTACAGTATCGTTTAAAAAACGCTATATAGAAGAGTGTCTACTAAAAGGTTGACATTCCAAACGACGATAAATCTTTTACATAATAAACATAAAATCGTATAATACAAGAGGGTGATTAGGTGATGAAAGAATATAATAATGATATATTATTTTTTGAAAATTTAAAAATTCATCAAATTTTTAAATATATTTTATTTGAAGACAATTCACTTGATAATAGTGATTATTATGAATACTTAAAAATAATAAGTAAAATACTTGAATTTGATAATGTTTTTGATAATAAATCATTTTTTATAACTATTTTAAATAAAAAAAATACTAATTATGGTAATGGTTTGACATTTAAAGAACTCATCTCTTTATTAAAATTAGGTACTAGCTCTAAATACTCAATGAAAGATGAACAAGTTTACTATGAATGGCTAAACAGCCCAGAATCTGATAGAAACCAATTGAAATTTTTAATTATTTCAATAATTATGAAAGTAAATAAACTATCTTTACCTGACTTGTTTAATGTAATAATTAAAGATTATGGACATATTTTTAATCATTTGAATATTAAAGATATGGAAATAATAGTTCAAAAATTAGTAAATGAAAGATATTTGATATATGAAGATACCTCTCTCAATCTATGTATGAATAATTTACAGGCTAATAATGACAACTTTAATAGAGAAATTATACATGTTAAAAAAAATATTGAAGATGGAGATATGTCGTATAAATTATTATCGTTATATTCTTTATTGAAGTTAGATGTTTCTAAATACAATATACTAAAGTTAAACAAATACGAAATTAGTATCTTTGATCTAATTACTGAAACTCAGTTACCTAAAATTGATAAAAAAGATTATCAATTATTAAAAAGTGTTAATTTTGAGTTAAAACAAAATTTTGAAAAAATTGATTTTAATATATTTAACTCAACAAATGTTTTTATACATTATGGAATTTCTAAAAAAAATATTTCAAAGCTTGGAAATAGCATAAGCAAAATAACTGCTAATTATGATAATCATTTGTGGTGGAGGAAACGTGATTTAGGTAGTAAATTTAGAGAAAAAATTATAGGTATTATAGAGTTACATAATCAAACTATTAAAGATACATCTCTAGACTTATTAATTGAGCATACAATTTTAAAAATTTTATTTAACGAGAAGCAGATTAGTTTAGAAAATATTAAAATTAAGGTAGTAGAGACAATTAAGGTAGATGGAATAGATAATAAAATAATTTCTTTACTTGTATCAAGGGCGATAACTAATTTAGAATTAGTAAATAAAATAATATTAGATTCAGGAATTGTATTCTTCCCTGCAAATATTTGTTATGACTCCAATGCCCCAATTAAGTACATCTATCCGAAATTGAAGGAAATTCTTAGTCAGGATATACTAAACATTGATATATTAAGAAAGAGACTTGATGGACTTACCTTACAGGAGATATCTGATATAAAAAATGTTACAAGAGAAAGAATACGACAAATACAAGTAAAATTATTAGATAATCTTCCGATATTATATGAATATATTATATATAAAGAAATATTTGAGGAATACGAAATTTCAGAAGAAATATTTATTAAAACATTCAAGGAAGATCTAGATGTATATAACTTTCTAAAGCTAAAGTTAAAGATGGGAACTAGCGACTTCAAAAAATATATCATTAATAGTCCTGATTTAAATGAAAAACTCAAATTTGAACTTCTAGAAGCAAGTGGTTATTTTGTTGACTATAAGAATGATTTAATTGAAATTGATATTAATAATTTAATAATAAAAGTTCTATTTGACTATAAACTAGAGGCAATTAAGATTGAGGAATTATTAAATTACTATAATTATTATGTAAGTAATACTTTCAGTAATTATTCTGAATTATTAATCGATAAGCCAAGAAATTTAGAAGGTAGAATTGCTAGACTTGATAATGTAATTGAAAGTTCCAAAAAGAAAGTCCGTTTTTTTGAACATAATAATGTGTTAGGATACTTAGAAACTCTGATCGGTTTGCTCCATATCGATGATGGTTGTTATACAACTCTCAAAATATACAAAGATAATAGACAGTTGATGCGGGATATGGACATTCAAAATGAATATGAACTACATAATTTTTTTAAAAAAAACATTGATAAATTACCCTTAAATATGGAGCTGAAAAGGTCACCTGATTTTGTTATTGGTGATGTTACGAAGTACGATTTTGTTGAGTATCATTTAGATATATTTGAAGGTGAGACAAAAGATGAATTAATAGAATATTTTTACGATGATTATGGGTTTAAGAAACATACATTTAATGCATATTTATCCAATAACTTTAAATCGCGTTTTATCGGAGAAACTATTCAATCGAATTATAAAGCAGAAAAAGAGGTAGTTGAGCAATTAAAATTGAAATTATTAAAAGACATATACTCTTTTGATGAAGTTAAGATCATTTTTCAAAATTTAAATATTAAATTTTCAACGGTTATCTTAGATGAAGCGGGATATTATTTTACAAAAAAACTGATATACTCAAAGACATTGGGAAATGCATATAACGCAATACTATCAAAGTACTCAGAGGTAAAAATTTATACTAAAGGACAAAATTCTTTTGACTTACTACCTATCATTTCCTCATATGTACATAGAGCAGAAAAAAACAGAAAATTATTTTATCTGGGTGAGGAAAAATACACATCAATTAATTATCTGAAAAGCAAGGGTATAAATAAGAAAGGAATTAATGATTTTGTCGATTCTATAGTACTATTTTCATCATCAA
>RRZT010834472.1_pt1 | contig 10744 bp, 10 predicted proteins | sample 2165551 | NCBI WGS metagenome assembly RRZT01 (sample SAMN10456910, study PRJNA506462) | wastewater metagenome | biome: wastewater; feature: sludge; material: wastewater sludge; isolation source: wastewater sludge with Escherichia coli K12::gfp cells carrying plasmid... | place: USA: Moscow, Idaho...
AGAGTATAAAAAAGCATTGGAAATATATACTCAGCTACTCTCTAAACGACCCAAAGATGCACTCCTTAATTACAGGGCAGGGCGATGCACATACGAGCTAAAAGACTATTTTGAAGCGATTCAGTATTTTGAAAAAGCCGGCACTAAATACCCCTTAACAGCCTACTATTTAGGCGACAGTTACTATCAAACCTATCAGTTTGAAAAAGCTACCTTAGCACTACAGGAATATGTGGAAAGCAAAAACCCAGAATCTCAAAAACTGGAATATTGCAATACCATACTACTGAAAACAGCTTTAGGGGAAAAATTAATTGCTAGAATAGAAGAAATAAGCATCATTGACAGTACCATTTTAAACAAATCCGATTTTTTGCAATTTTACAACCTGCACTCCGATTTAGGCACACTAAAACGTGAACCCCTTAAATTTGCAGGTAAAATTCAGGATAAGATAACCTACACTACCCAAAGAGCCGACCGCATAGTATATTCGGATACGCTTAAAAACAAAATAGAACTTTTCAGCAAATACAAACTCCTGGAGGAATGGTCGGCCCCCACCCTTCTTTCGAAAAATCTGACCACCAAAGCAAATAAGAATTATCCATTTCTGCTTTCAGATGGTATTACTTTATACTTTGGTGCCGATGGCGAAAATTCTCTGGGTGGATATGATATTTTTATGACCAAATTTTCGGCTTCCTCCAAAGATTTTCTGACTCCTGAAAATGTAGGATTTCCGTTTAATTCAACAGCGAATGATTATATGCTGGTAATTGATGAAATTCAGAAAAAGGCATGGTTCTGTACCGATAGAAATCAGCAAGCCGGTAAAGTTGTGGTTTACTCATTCCTGTGGAACGAAAATAAAAAGTACTATAAATCAACCGATTCTGTAGCAATATATCAGCATGCTAAATTATTAAGTTATTCCAAAGCAAAAAAAACAAGTACCGTTAATACAATCCAACAGACGAATTCCCGGACTGTAAAGACCAATGTTTTCAGTATTGCTATTAACGACTCAACTATGTATGAAAGCGTAGATAACTTCAAATCAGAGAAAGCAAAGCAGTTCTACATTGATTATCAACTTACTCAGAAAGAAACAGAGATATTAATAAAAGAATTGGAGAAAGCACGTATTTCATACGACAATGCATTGACTGAAGATAAAAAACGAATAGCAGTAGAGATACAAAAAAGTGAAATGCAATTAATAAAAACTCAAAAATCGTTGGAGCAACTGCTTAAGAACGCATTAAACGAAGAAAATAGCTATTTAAAAGCAAAAACACCCTGAAATTCAGAAAAATTTGTATATTTACGGCAAAAATTACAACTATGTATATTACCATTGTTATAATTCTGTTGCTGGCTGGTGTATTGTTTTTATTACTCGAATTATTTATAATACCGGGTATATCGCTGGCCGGAATAGCCGGAGCAGCATCCATGATTATTGCCGTTTACCTTGCTTATTCAAGAATTGGTGATGTAGCTGGGCATCTGAGTTTGATGGGAAGTGTGGTTTTAACCGGAATTGCCATTTGGTTGTTTATAAAATCAAAAGCATTGGAGAAAATGGCCCTGAAAGCTGAAATTGATGGCAAAAACGACCCTTTGAAAGGAACCGATTTACAAATTGGCGACGAGGGAAAAACCATTTCACGACTGGCACCTATGGGCAAAATTAAAATCAACGGGCATATAGTTGAAGCCAAATCGCCCGAAGGTTTTATCGACGAAGGTACTGCTGTACGGGTTATTGAAATATTACATACAAATGTAGTAGTAGAAAAAATCTGAAAAAGTGTGTATAAGTAAAGTGCCGGAAATCTGAAGTTATCGTCGACTCTGGTGTTTTATAAGCGTTTACATTAAAAATAAACTTTCAAAATCAATAATTAAAAACATGTTAGGTATAATCGAAATTATCGGATTAGCGCTACTGGGTATCCTGTTGCTGCTATTTTTCTATTACGTGCCGTTTCTGTTATGGATTTCGGCGAAGGTATCGGACGTAAATATATCGCTGATACAATTGTTCCTGATGCGCATTCGTAAGGTACCGCCACACACCATTGTGGCTTGTATGATTGAGGCGCATAAGGCCGATTTACAGGAAGTAAAACGCGACAGTCTGGAAGCTCACTTTTTAGCTGGCGGACATATTGAACGCGTTGTGCATGCATTGGTGTCGGCTTCGAAAGCAAACATCGACTTATCGTTTAAAATGGCAACAGCCATTGACCTTGCCGGTCGCGATGTATTTCAGGCAGTTCAGATGTCGGTGAATCCGAAGGTTATTGATACACCACCGGTAGCAGCTGTTGCGAAAGATGGTATTCAGTTAATTGCCAAAGCCCGTGTTACGGTACGTGCCAACATCAAACAATTGGTTGGGGGAGCCGGCGAAGAAACAATCTTAGCACGTGTTGGTGAAGGTATTGTATCGTCCATCGGTTCGTCCGAATCGCACAAAAGCGTTTTGGAAAATCCTGATTCAATTTCAAAACTCGTACTGAAAAAAGGACTGGATGCCGGTACTGCTTTCGAAATTCTGTCCATTGACATTGCCGATATCGACATAGGTAAAAACATTGGAGCACAGTTACAAATGGATCAGGCTGAAGCTGACAAAAACATTGCTCAGGCCAAAGCCGAAGAGCGTCGTGCGATGGCCGTAGCTACCGAGCAGGAAATGAAAGCCCGCTCGCAGGAAATGCGTGCAAAAGTAATTGAAGCCGAAGCACAGGTACCACAGGCTATGGCAGAAGCTTTCCGCTCCGGAAACCTCGGTATTATGGATTACTACAAAATGAAAAACATTGAAGCCGACACTTCAATGCGCGAAAACATAGCCAAACCGGGCTCAGGTAAAGGAGACAAATAATATGAGCGACGATTGCTGTAAACCCAAAAACCACTCGCAACATGCTTCGGGTGGAGCTGTATATGGACTGGGTCTGATAGGAGCTGCCATTTACTTTATTGCCAAAGCCACTGGCTTTTGGTCGGGGCTGGTAGGTTTTCTGAAAGCATTGGTATGGCCTGCCATACTGGTATACGAAGCACTTCGTTCGTTAGGCGCCTGATACAATAAGTCGCTGCCACACAAAGTTTAAAATCAGTTCATCGAAAGAAGAACATTTTACTTTGTGTGGCAGCGACTTTTTTTTATTTAATTCTATTCTACATAAACCCCTGTTGCTTCAGGGCATTTATAAATTTTTCGGAAAAAAACTCGTTGTTTTTACGGGTATATCTTACATCTGTAAACACCTGTGCCAGTGTTTCTTTCGCATTCTCGGCTACAAATTTCCGGTATAATTCCATCTCTTCTTTCTCCCGGTAAATTGCATCAATTTTATCAGCCGTAAATTCTGAATATTTTTCATAGTGCACTATCGATTCAAGTGGGAGGCGGTCGGTAGGTATTACGTCCGCTTCAGGATAGCCAACGGTCAAAGTGGTAACCGGCACTACCAGTTTTGGCAATTGCAGGGCTTCAATAATTTCCTGTGCATTGTAGGTAGTTGTACCCAGGTAGCATATGCCCAGGCCGGCAGCTTCGGCAGCCACAGCAAATGTTTGTGCAAAAATTATGGCATCGATAGCCGAAGATACAAAGGATTCGAAATTGGCGTATCCGGGCTCTGCATTTCGCTGCAGGCACCACTGCGAGAAACGGTTGAAATCGGCACAAAAGGTAAGCACCAATGGCGCTTGTTGTACCATTGGCTGACGAAAATGCGCAGGTGCCAGGGCTTCTTTAATAGTCTGATCCGTAGTGGCCACTACACTGTAAGTTTGCATATTACCTGTATTGGACGATTGCGCCGCCAACGTAAACAATTGCTCTAATAACTCTTTTTCAATGGCTTTTGAACTGTACTTACGCACTGTAGCACGCTGGCCTAATAACTCTGAAATAATCTGGTTCATTGTATGTGAAATATCTTGTGTAAATAATCAATCTTACAGCTTAATAACAGCCGTTGAATGAAAGTACAAAGATACAAATTTGTTAGTTAACGTGAGTTCAATATAGGTTTTCAGAAAGATACAGAATGATTTCAAAACAGTTTTTAAGTCTCTTTGCAGGTTTTTTATAACAAAATCGAAAAAAAACACTTATTCAAACAAACCCTTGCGTTGTTTTTTTGTTTACTATACCGTATTTAAATAATTATTCAATAACTTTGCAATCATAAAAAATCAGAGGTATGGGTTTACAAATTGGAGATAAAGCGCCCGCTATACTGGGTAAAAACCAACATGGCAACGAAATTAAACTGGCCGATTATGCCGGAAAAAAATTAGTTCTTTATTTTTATCCAAAAGATAGTACTCCGGGCTGCACTGCCCAGGCATGCAGTTTACGCGACAGTTATCCGGAACTTCAAAAGGCCGGATATGAAGTAATCGGGGTAAGTGCTGATAGTGAAAAATCGCATCTGAAATTCATCGAAAAGCAACAGCTACCCTTTGATTTAATAGCCGATACCGACACAAGCCTTTCGGCAGTATTTGGCACCTGGGGCGAAAAATCGATGTACGGTCGTAGCTATATGGGGATGTTCCGGACCACCTTTATTATCAACGAAGCGGGTATTATTGAACGCATAATTACACCGAAAGAAGTAAACACTAAAACTCACGCGCAACAAATTATTTAAAATATATTACAGAGAAGATGAGAAACAATTTTAATCCATGGCATCAGGTTGTACCTTCGACCGATAAGCCCGATATTGTAAAGGGAATTATTGAAATACCAAAAGGTAACAGAGCCAAGTATGAGTTAGATAAAGAGAGTGGATTGCTGAAACTTGATCGTGTATTGTATTCATCCATGTACTATCCGCACAACTATGGTTTTATTCCTCAGAGTTATTGCGACGACCACGACCCGCTGGATATTCTGATTTTATCGCAAATTGAAGTGGTACCCTTGTGTATTGTTGAAGCCAAAGTAATTGGTGTAATGCGTATGCTCGACAATGGTGAAGCTGATGACAAAATTATTGCTGTGGCTGTAGGCGACCCTAGTGTAAACCACTACAACGACATTTCGGAACTACCACAGTACCTTATTCAGGAAACAATGAGCTTTTTCGAGGATTATACCAAACTTGAAAAGAAAACCGTAGTGGTGGAAAAATTCTTTGACAAAGCCACTGCTCTGGAAATTCTGGAAGATAGTTACAAAATGTACAAAAAACACTACGGTGAACTTCACAAGTGGTTTTTCGGATAATCAATAGTAGCACCAAAAAACGGATAATGTTGAAACACATAGCCCTGTTGCTGAACAATCAGATAAATAAAAAAGAAATTATACAATCGGTATTCGGCAACCATTTTTTACAGGATTTTATAGATATACGCACCCTACAAGGTGCGTTATTTTCATCCGTCACCATCGATAAACTGATAGAAGAAGAGTTTTTACACGACAGGATAATTGTAAACAGCAACGAAAACACCAGCTTATCATCCATGTCGAGCGGACAACAGAAAAAAGCCCTGCTCAATTATCAGATTAATCAGCATCCCGATTTTATATTGCTCGACGATGTTTACAGCAATGTTGACACAGCTACACAGGAGCAAATAAAGACTCAGCTGATGGAACTGAGCAATACCATCCGCTTTATTCAGATTGTATTCCGCAAAGCCGATATACTGCCCTTTATACAGGATGTATGGAAAGTAAAATCCGATAAAACGATAGAGGTCTGCACTGCGGATTCATTGTTATTAAACGAAACCGACAATCATTTCAGTACGGTTAAATTACCTACCGCAACGATTAGCCACAACCATCTGCCCGATACGCTTGTACACCTGCGCAATATCCATGTAGCTTATGGCGACAAAGAGGTACTTCATAACCTGAACTGGGAAATCCGTAAAGGCGAATTCTGGCAGTTGGTTGGCCCCAATGGTTCCGGAAAAAGCACACTGGTAAGTATGATTTGTGGCGACAACCCCAAAGCATACGGACAGGACATGACCCTGTTTGGCCGCAAAAAGGGCAGTGGCGAAACTATTTGGGATATTAAAGAAAAAATAGGGTATTTTACTCCCGCTATGACTTTGCGTTTTACGCGTCACGAGTCGGTTGAAAACATGATAATATCCGGTTTAAACGATTCGGTAGGGCTGTATACCGAACCCACCGACCTGCAAAAAAAACTGGCCAAAGAGTGGATGCATGTTTTGGGAAGTTCAATTCACAAACGCTACTTTCATGAATTGAGTATGGGTCAGCAACGCATGGTAATGGTAGCGCGTGCCATGATAAAACAGCCACCGCTGCTTATTCTGGATGAACCCACCATTGAACTCGACGAGGAAAATACTGCCATTTTCATTGAAATGGTACAAGCCATAGCCCGGCAAAAGCAAACAGCCATTGTATATATTTCGCACAGAAATGAACCGGCATTGCAGCCCGGTATGATATTCGAACTGGTGAAAACAAACAATGCCTATACAGGTGTTGTAAAAAAATAAAAAGCCCGCAAGTTGATATTTCTATCAACATTGCAGGCTTTCAAACCAAAAAAAACACGGAAATTTATTTTTTCACTTTCGCCAGAGCTGCTTTTACCAGTTCCGGTATTTCAACCGGCACTTTTGCTACCGGCACACCTACAGCCTGAAAAGCTGCAATTTTTTCTTCGGCTGTACCACTACCGCTTGAAATAATGGCACCCGCATGCCCCATTCGTTTACCGGCAGGCGCCGTTTGTCCGGCAATAAAGGCCACAACCGGTTTGGTTACATGGTCTTTAATGTATTGAGCGGCACGCTCTTCGGCATCGCCACCAATTTCACCAATCAGTACAATTACATCCGTTTTCGGGTCGTTTTCGAACATCTCCAGCAACTCCTGGTAGTAAAGTCCGGCTACAGGGTCGCCACCAATACCTACACAGGTACTCTGACCAATGCCATTTTGGGTAAGCAGGCTTACCATTAAGTAAGTGAGTGTACCACTACGGCTCATAAGGCCTACATTGCCCTGCGAGAATATATTCACGGGTAAAATACCTATCATAGATTCGCCCGGAGTAATAAGACCCGGACAGTTAGCGCCAATAAGCTGTACATTTTTCTTTTTCAGGTAATTTGTAGCCTTGATCATATCCAGGGTAGGTACACCTTCGGAAATACAGATAACCAGTTTTATGCCCGAATCGGCTGCCTCCATAATGGCATCGGCTGCTATAGCGGCCGGTATAAAAATAATGGATGTATCGGCGCCTGTGGCTTTTACAGCCGATTCAACGGTATTGAACACCGGCACACCATGCACTTCCTGACCGCCTTTACCGGGCGATACACCAGCCACCACATTTGTTCCGTATGCTACCATTTTACCGGTATGGAAACTTCCATCGCGACCGGTAATGCCCTGTACAAGGACTTTTGTATCTTTATTTATTAAAATGCTCATATTCGTATAATGTATTAATGTAAAAGGTATGTATTCATTTACAAGCTATTTACCAAACGGATAGCCTCTTTTGCAGCTTCGCTCAACGATTTTACGGTTGGCAAATTATGTTCGGCAATTATGCGCAATCCCTCTTCGGCATTTGTACCCGATAAACGAATAACAATAGGAATATCCACTTTAAGCTCATTCAGGGCAGTTACCAGACCCTTGGCCACATCGTCGCAGCGGGTAATACCACCGAATATATTAATCATTATCACTTTTACATTTTTATCGGCCATAAGCAGGTTCATGGCATCCACCACTTTTTTAGGACTGGAGCTACCTCCGATGTCCAGAAAGTTTGCCGGATTGCCACCGTAATGCTTAATAACGTCCATGGTAGCCATTGCTAAACCGGCACCGTTCACCATGCAGCCAATGTTTCCGTCCAAACGGATGTAGCTTAATCCGGCAGCTTTCGCTTCCAGTTCCTTTTTCTCGTCTTCGTCGGGTTCGTTCATGGCTTCAATATCGGCCTGACGGAACAAAGCATTGTCGTCGAAATTCATTTTGCCATCTATGGCAGCCAATTGTCCATCGCCGGTAATTACAAAAGGATTTACTTCTACGATAGAAGCATCCTTGTCCATAAAAATACGGTATAATTTCTTGAAAATATCAGCCGCTTGTTTTACCTGATTGATGTCCTGAAACAATTCAAAGGCAATCTTACGGGCCAAAAAGTCGGTCATTCCCAAATCGGGGTCGATAGGGAATTTAAGAATTGCTTCCGGATTGGTTTTGGCTACTTCCTCTATTTCCACACCACCTTCGGCACTGGCCATAAACAAAACGGATTTGGTGTTTCGGTCAATGGTTAATCCCACGTAATATTCTTTTTGTATTTCAACAGCATCGGCCACCAATACTTTTTCAACTGTCAGACCCTTAATATCCATGCCGAGAATTTTTTGTCCGGCAATGCGGGCTTCATCCACTGTTTTGGCAAGCTTTACGCCGCCTGCTTTACCACGTCCGCCTACCAATACCTGTGCTTTAACCACCACCATACGGTTTAGTTCGCGGGCAGCTTGTTCTACCTCTTCTACTGTGTAGCAAAGCTTATCGTCGGGCACCGGTATGCCGTATTCCCTGAAAATTTGCCTTGCCTGATACTCGTGAATCTTCATTAGCTATCCTTTCTTATTTTTAAAAGTTAATATTCTGTTTTGTAAAGAATTTGCCTTGATAATCAGCAAAAACACCTGCATATTATGCTAATAAACAACAGAAGTCTGATTTTATAAGACGATTGCATCAACCGGAATCATTATAAATTATGTAATCGTTGTTATAGTGTTTTCAGTACATTAACAGAATTAAGGTTTAAGTTGTTTACTCTAAATTATAATAATATCCCTTTTTGGTAAGATTTAACATAATTAATCAGCGGCCAACCCATCCACCCGGGCAGATACAAACAGGCGTTTTAGTACAATAAGCATATATCAAAAAATACAGTGTATATGTCAATTTAAATACTTAGAGTTGAAGGCGAAGTTATACTTTTGTATACTGAGATTATAAACAAACCCCAATAATTTAAATACACATGAACAAACAATTGATTGAGCAATCGTACGAGATTGCCAAAGCACGTTACGCCGAGGTAGGTGTGGATGTAGAAAAAGCACTCAGCCAGTTAGATAAATTACCTATTTCATTGCACTGCTGGCAAACCGACGACGTGACAGGTTTTGAAAAACCGGACGCAACGCTTACCGGAGGTATTCAGACTACAGGTAACTATCCGGGTAAAGCCCGCAATATTACTGAAGTAATGGCCGACCTCGAAAAAGCCCTCAGCCTTATTCCGGGAAATCACCGCGTGAATGTACATGCCATCTATGGCGACTTTAGTCAGGGCTTTGCCGATCGCGATAAAATTGAACCTAAACATTTTCAGGTATGGATTGATTGGGCAAAAAAGAATGGCTACGGTCTTGACTTTAACTGCTCATGCTTCTCGCACGACAAATCGGCCGATGGATTAACTCTATCGCACCCTGATCCTGAAATTCGCAAATTCTGGATTGATCACGTAGTACAAAGCCGTAAAATTGCCGAGGAAATGGGCCGTCAGTTGGGTTCAAAATGTATGCACAATATCTGGATTCCGGATGGTTCGAAAGATGTAACTGTAAACCGCTTGGCTTACCGCAAAAATCTGAAAGAATCGTTGGATACCATCTTTGAATATAAAACCAACGATGAGTATATGCTGGACTGTATCGAAAGTAAATTATTCGGTATTGGTGCCGAAAGCTATACAGTAGGTTCGCACGAGTTTTACATGGGTTATGGTGTACAAAACAATATTATTGTGACCCTTGATGGTGGTCACTTCCACCCTACCGAAATTATTTCGGATAAAATTTCGTCGTTGTTGCTTTTCTTACCCGAAGTAATGCTTCACGTAACACGTGGTGTACGTTGGGACAGCGACCACGTAGTAAACCTGAACGAGGAAATTGTTGCCATTGCTCAGGAAATTGTACGTGCCGACGCTGTGGATAAAGTACACATTGGTCTCGACTATTTCGATGCATCTATTAACCGTATCGGCGCCTATGTGGTAGGTGTACGTGCTACTCAGAAAGCATTGGTACAGGCCTTGCTTGAGCCACTGGCCAAACTGCGCGAATTCGAAGCCAAAGGTCAGAATTTTGAACGTATGGCCTTGCTTGAAGAAGCTAAATCGTTGCCTTGGAATGCAGTGTACGACTACTATTGCATGCAAAAAGGCGTATTTGTAGGTCAGGAATTTATTGCTGACATTCAGGCATATGAGCAAAATGTGACTTTGAACAGAAAATAAGTATAAAAAACCGAAACAGGGAAGTTAAAGGGGAATAATCCCTCCGCAACTTCCCTTTTTCGTATAAAAAACTAATATTATGAATACGCTGATCGGATTATTGATTATTGCATTTGGCAGCATGGGACAATCGAGTTCCTACGTGCCTATTAAAAAAGTAAAAACATGGGCATGGGAAAGCTTCTGGCTTGTACAGGGTATTTTTGCATGGCTGTTATTCCCCTATCTGGGTGCATTATTAGCCGTTCCTGAAGGCCATTCGCTGGGCGAAATTCTGACATCGGGCGATGGCGCTGCACTGAAAGCCATGTTTTATGGCGCTTTGTGGGGCATAGGCGGACTCACCTTTGGGTTGAGTATGCGATATCTGGGTGTAGCACTCGGACAATCGATTGCCCTGGGAACCT
>RRZT011306705.1_pt1:7500-10743 | contig 10743 bp, 8 predicted proteins | sample 2165551 | NCBI WGS metagenome assembly RRZT01 (sample SAMN10456910, study PRJNA506462) | wastewater metagenome | biome: wastewater; feature: sludge; material: wastewater sludge; isolation source: wastewater sludge with Escherichia coli K12::gfp cells carrying plasmid... | place: USA...
AATGACAGAATCATCCCTGCAAAAACCCAGTCAAAAAACCACATATTGCCTGAACAAACGTTCATGCGAAGTTAGTATCGGAAAAATACTAGCAAAAACATTATTCATCTTTCATGCCTTATTCAAGCAATCCATCCGAAAACATTTTTCTTTTTTTTCACCAACACACCCTCCACATATATAGAGCCAAGTCATTTTGGCAGACCACAGCTATTGCTTAGTATGGGTTCCCCAAAAATCTGTGAAAACTGGATTTCGTTCATTTTCCAAGATTTTCCTATAGTTTAATCAAGTGAAAAGTGGTCATTTGAGCGTTCCACGCTTTCTACCAGAACTAGGTGAGTTTTGACCGGATGACCACCTGTTTTTGGGACGACTCACTTGAAGTTTGTATACTTCGGAAAATATCAAAAGTGGGTAAGTCAGACCTACCCCTACCTTGTTCAAAGGTATTTCGAGCATTGTGTATGGGGGATCCAGGAGGTCGGCGACGCGGCGCGCAATAACTTTTTGGGCTTGCGAGTTTTGTTCAGGGGTTATTCCTAGAAACGTTTTGTATGATCATGGACTACACGTGTAGATTTTGTCCCGCGCTGTAGGCTCAATATTTTTGAAGTTATGGTGCGTCAAAGTTGGGTGTAAAGTGAAAAATATCACGAATCGAACGATTTGACAAGGTTCCAGTAGGATTCACTTAACGAGACCAGCGCCAATCGCTTCCTTTTGCAATTTAACGTCTAGACACACTCTCTCCCAGGAGTGAACGTTTCTGTGAGGAACGTTAGTGGTGGTGGAAACCTGGCGAAAATGGTGAAAAAAGGGGGTTTGGCCACTGTTTTTGCCATAACTTTTTTTCTACTTGGAATTGAGCGAGCCACGTTCGAGGAGGTAATAGCCGACATCCATACGCACAACCCGTAGATAGTAGGCGAAATTTTGCGAGCAAGTCTTGGTACCGAAAATTTCGTTTGAAAATGGGTGTTAACACATTTTTGTTCATTTGACAATGTTCCCGTTCGATTCATTTGACGCCACCGCCGCCAATCGCTTCGTCTCGACGAGTACTCATAATGAAGGTGAGGCGCGAAGAAAAGTGGCGTATTTCGATGGGAAAGACCTGAAAAACTTTCGTGTTTCATTTTTGAATTTTGAAATTTGAAAACCGTCTCGACCATAACTTTTTTAATATTGCGAATTGGGTGCGTCACGTTTTCTATCCTCGTCGAACATGTGTATACCTACAACCCGTAGATACAACGCAAATTTTTCTGAGCAAGTCCTGATATCGATATTTGTGATTTTCTGTTTCGGCGACCTCGAAAAGTCCCCAAAAACCATAAATTTTGCGATTTCGTCACTTAGATTTTGAATTAAAGGTTAAAACGTGACGGGATCGTGTTCCCCATGCAAAAATACGTCTAGGGACGTCTTTCATTTCAGGCGATCTTTTTCATTTCGTTTTGAGATCTCCAAACGGGATCATGGCACTTGAACTCTGCTTGTTCCCAGAATATTCTATCGGAGTGTTTTGAAAAAATTTCGCTACAAAAACGGACGAAATTTGGGGGGTGGACCCGGACTACTTTTTTATACATGATAAGGGCTGCCCAATCCCAAAAGGACAGCTTCTGGAACGTCCGTACAGATATTTAGGTTGAAAAATGACCCCTATTTTTGGGGTGTTTTTCGGACCTTACCCCTCTACCCATTTTGATGAATACTTATCCGTTTGTCAAGTCCCATGGATCAATAACATACACCACAACGAGACGGATCTTTCTGCGTTGGTGGAACAGGTATACATGTTATTGCTTTTTAGAAAAGTAAATTTGAGTGAAAATCGGGTTTTGTCCAGGTTCAGCAGAAAGTGAATTCCCGAACCACCAAATATGTTTCTCCATAGATGGGACGAAACGATTCCTAGAGCGAAATTGCACGGGGAATCGATTGCGACCGTCCATTCATGAATCGGATAAATAGTTTTTGAGTTATGATAAAAAATATGACATTTTTTCAAAATCAGTCGGACGCGTCGGAGCATAACTCGGTGAGTTTTGACACTTAACCCGTAATCGATATGCCAAACGAACCACAGATGTATTGGCTATTTGTAATGCTAAGGAGCACGAAAAACGAACAAGTACAAGTAACGGAAGGGTGGTTTGAGTAAAATGGTCGGCCCAAAATCGGGTCGACGGACACATTTTTCAACGACCATAATGAAAAAAATATAAATGCTAGAAACAAACTCTCAGCGGCTAGATCGGTTGGAATAGAACCAGGCTATCCAATGAGCTTATCGGAGCTGGAATCTGAAAAGTATAAGTTGATCAAAGTTTGAAATTACCCACTATTTTTGCCCAACATGAAATTGTTTTGACTATAACTTGGAAAACAGATGGTGGGTAACGACAGGACCACTTCCAAATGAAAGCTCGTGATGTGTAGATATGATTTGACGTATGGGAGATGGATTCACAATAAATAGTCATGGAGCATTGCATTTTTGAAACTCGCGCCTCAACACGGCTTTGTGTCACCTGTTTGTAAGCATGTTCTGTACCAGACCTGATATATCAGCGTAGTACCGTGAGTCACAATACACAGTGTATGTGAAACACGGTACATCCAGCATACAAGTACCGTAGTCGATGACGCAGGCGACGTGTCACACCTAAATACACACACCAAGCACAAAAATCACCAAGCACAACCTGCATATTCATGCCGCGGCATGTTCCCGCGCAATGCCGCGCCAAAATATCACTTAAGTTAGTACACACATATCAGATGAGCATATCACATGCACAGAGAGCACATGTCGTTAACCACAAGTTGCATATTCGCACAATCGCCGTGGTATGCGACGCATAGTCATACAGAGAATTCACATAAATCAGTACATCATACAGGAAGCGCATGTTCATGACGCATCCATTCACGCATATTCATTATCAGGAAACATGCATATTCATGCAAAATGTCACTTCCGCGCGATCGCCGCGCTTCTGCGGCATTTCACACATTTGCCTAATGTTTTTTCCACACAAACAGTTCAAATTTGTTCATGAAAATCCCCCAGTAGTGTTCACTATACAGCAAACACACATCCTTAATGTTGTTTCCTAACAAAAAGTCCTTAATGTTGTTTCCTAACAAAAAGTCCTTAATGTTGTTTCCTAACAAAAAGTCCTTAATGTTATTTCCTAACAAAAAGTCCTTAATGTTATTTCCTAACAAAAA
>RRZT012862880.1_pt1 | contig 10743 bp, 8 predicted proteins | sample 2165551 | NCBI WGS metagenome assembly RRZT01 (sample SAMN10456910, study PRJNA506462) | wastewater metagenome | biome: wastewater; feature: sludge; material: wastewater sludge; isolation source: wastewater sludge with Escherichia coli K12::gfp cells carrying plasmid... | place: USA: Moscow, Idaho ...
CATCATCGGCGCCGACACCCTGGCGGCCCTCAACCAGCCGTTCGCCGCGCGCCTTGAGCAGCTGCGCGCCAACCTTGAACGCTGGCGCTGGCTGAGCGCCGAGATGGAGCCTGACCTGCTGCTGGTGGACATCGCCGGCGGCCTGCTCAGCTACTACCAGGGTGGCCAACTGCAATGGCAGGGGCGTACCCAGGTCGGCCGCGCCGTACGCCAGACCCCGCAGCTCAAATCACGGGTCAACCGCCTGACCCTCAATCCGACCTGGACCGTCCCGCCGACCATCCTGCGCGAAGACAAGCTGCCGGAAATTCGCCGCGACATCGAATTCCTCGCGCGCAACGACCTGCAGGTACTCGACCAGCAGGGCAACCTGAGCACGCGCCTCGGTCTCACACCAGCCGTCCAGGTCACGGCCGTCGCTGCCGACGTCCTCCTGGGCGCTTCGGTCCACGAGGCGGCGATCGAAGCGCCGTCGGTTCCCGGGGCCATGGTGCTCGCCGGAACACACGACCTCGCGAAACTCGACCAACGGCCTGAGGTCATCACCTCACTACGGGACTACCTGCCAGAGCTGGCGTCCGAGTACGACGACGTCGTGATCGATACTCCGCCGGCACTCGGTATCGTCACCCTCGCCGGCCTCGCCGCAGCTGACCAGATCATCGCTGCCGTCGCCTGCGAGACCGAAGCCTACGACCAGCTTGAACGACTCCGAGAGGTCATCGCCCAGCGCGTCGCCCCGAGGCTTCGCCCCAGCGCAAGAATCCACTGGATCATCCCGACCAGGTACGACGGCCGTCGCCTGCTCGACCGCGACGTCGTCGACCAACTGAGCACCAACTACGCCGGCGGCGTCACCTCACCGATCCGCGAGGCGGTCGCCGCCCGCGACGCCTACACCGCCGGCATGCCGGCATCGGTCTACGCGCCGGGATCCGGGATCGCTCAGGACTACACCGCAGCACTCGCTGCCGTGATCGACCAGGACCTCCAGTGACAAAGCGACGTAGCCTCGCCGACCGCAACCTCGCCGCTATCGCGGCCGACGACCTCACCGCCTCCCCGGCGCCGCATCGACCGCGCCCGAACACCACCAACACCACCGACACCACGCGCGTAGCGGTCCGCGTGACCGCACCGTTCTACACCAGCCTCAAGGCCGCATACCTCGCCGACTGGGCGTCGATCCGGGAGCACAACCAGCTAGCTGACTGGATCACAGCAGCGCTCCGGCATCACGCCGAGCGCACACCCGCCGCCCGTAACACCTTCGACGACCCCGACATCCCCGGCGGAGAGACCCTCCAGACCCGCCAGTTCATCGTCCCGCGCAGCGTCGACGACCAGATCCGCGCAGCGATGGCCGCTGACCAACGCGCCGGACGCTACCGCACACGATCGGCCTGGTGCAGGGAAGCGCTCCAGGCCGCGGTGGACGCGTCAAAGGCCATGAACGGCGGCACGCTCCCCACACCGCCCGCGCGACTACCCCGACTCCAATAGCATCGAAAAGCCCAGATATGACCAACAACGACGGCATCACCCAGCCCCGATCCGCGGATAGCCTCACCCACAGCGCACGACCAGTAACCGATCACCTCGTCGAGGTCGTCGGCGAAGACGAGTACGGCAGGCCATTCACCGCCGTCTGCTACGCCGAAAGCGAGACCCACAAGGCCCTACTACAGCCACGGCGCGCGGGTGCCTTAGCGGCCACGATCGCCGGCGGGGTCGTGGCGTTTCTCTTCGGCTATGCGCTGGTTTCCCACCTGGTCGTCGGCACGATGAGCACCGTTGCCGCCATCGTCGGCGCCACGTTTCTGTCGTTCTTTGGCGCTCTGGGGGGTCGTACCCTCATCGAGCTGGGGCCTTCATCCACCGAGCGGTCAGAGAAGCTTCGAGCCGTCCTCAACTCGGGAGACCTCCTTTCGACGCAGCGATCACCTGTGGAGGTGTGGACGCTGACAAAGCGGGTCACTGAGGCCGCCCGGCGCAGCGGCCTCAACCGGCACAGCCTGCAAGACGCCTGGCGAGCGCTTCTCGCTCTGCAGAGCGAGCTCGAGCGGAGTGAGGAGCTGGTGAGCCGGAACACCGAGACCTACAGCGAGTCGGAGACTCGCGGTGTGCGCGTACTCATCGCGGACGCTGAACAGCAGGTAGCGTCCACACGTACCCGCATCGACGAAATCCTCAACGAGATGGAGCGATCGATGCCACAACAGCGCACCATCAACACCGGCAGCGCCGTCAGTGGAGCTGTCTACCAGGCCGGACGCGACCTTGTCGTGAACCCTCCAGCAAGGGCGTACGAGCGGTCTACGTCTACTCCAAGCACCGCAGGAGAGTCTCACCAGGCGGCGCCGGTGATGCCGCCGACGCCAAGGCCCGTGCTGGTGAGCCGCGTCGACCAGATCAAGGCCGACTACGGCGAGAAGCTGAGCGATACGGCGTACCTCATCGAGAACTACGCCTTGTTCGACCGTCGACACGAACCGACCGCGGCCTTCGAGGACGCGCTGATCGCACTCGCGGACCTCGACCTCGCACAGCTCGCCATCGACGAGCTGGAGCCGCTAGTCGATCGCCTCACAATGTCCTGGGCCGACGCGGTAGCAAACGCCGAGCAGCTCGGCTACGACGCCCTGGACGACCCGTCAACGGGCCGTAGGGCGGCCAAGATCGCCGACAAGGCGGCACGGACCACCGGAGCCGAGCAAGAGGCCCTGGAGGCCAAACTCGCCGTCCTGATGGGCCTCCTGGGCGTCGTGGTCCCCGACACCCGACGCGCACTCAGCCGGGGAGAACGAGCATGATGGATGTCCTCTTCTTCCTCCTCCTCAGCGGCCTCACATTTGCGCTAACGCTCCTGTACCCATCGGACCGTAAGCGCCGTCGCCTAGCTGACCGCGTTGAGCGGCTCCGCGTGGAAGACGGATACTACGAGCGAGTATGCGCCGGACGCCGACAAGGCGTGAACGTGTTACGCAACCTTGAGTAGACCGATGACGATGTTACGGATCGTGTGCGACGAATGTGGGCGCGCACTACCCACGGCGCCGGTCGGCCGGCGGCGGGAGTTCTGCTCGAAGGCATGCCGGCAGCGCGCCTACCGACGACGTCGCGCTGACGTAACCAGCGCACCAGGTGCCTACCTGGCGGGCTCGGGCTGGGCGCTGCATCTTGGTGACGCGGCCGACGTGCTCGAGGTGCTGCCACGATCGAGTGTGCAGACGATCGTCACGTCGCCGCCGTACTACAACCTGCGCGACTACCGCGGCCACCAAGACCAGCTCGGGCAAGAGGCCACGCCCAGCGAGTACGTCGACGCGCTGATCGGGATCCTCGATCGCTGTGCCCGCGTCCTTCGCCCCGACGGGACGCTCTGGCTGAACCTCGGCGACACCTACGCGTCACGCACCAACACCGGTGCCAGCGCGGACCGCACCGGCGGCCGCGCCCACAACAGCGGTGTCATGGCATCGCGGATCTCGACAACTAACACCGCGCCGCTGAAGTCGCTGCTGCTCATCCCGCATCGCGTCGCGATCGCCGCTTCGGAAGCCGGCTGGATCGTCAGAAACGATGTGATCTGGCACAAGACCAACGCGATGCCGCACAGCGTCGAGGACCGCCTCAACAACCGCCACGAGCACCTGTTCCTGCTCACCCGGTCGCCCCGCTACAGGTTCGACCTCGACGCGATCAAGCTCGAGGCGAAGGGCCGCGCGGCCCGGAATCGTCAACGGGCCGAGTACGCGACATCCGTCGGTACCGACGCGGCCGCGCGCCGGTTCGGGAACAACGACACGAGCCCGCTGTCGACGACGGCGTACCGGACCCGCAACCCCGGTGACGTGTGGGAGATGGCCACCAGCAACGGCGGCGAGGACCATTACGCCATGTTCCCCGTCACGATTCCACGCCGATGCATCCAGGCATCAACACGGCCGGGCGACGTCGTGCTCGATCCGTTCTCCGGGCGATCGACGACGGGAGTTGCCGCTCTGGAACTCGGACGCCGCTACATCGGTATCGACATCAACGCTGTCGACCACGACGCCGCCGCTATCCGGCTCGGAGCGGCCGCCACCTAACACCGCGCGACGTCTGCAGCAGATCTGCGAGGTAGCCGCACACCAGCTAACTCATGAGAGTTCATGAGTTTCTGCTCCGTGTCCGAATCCGCTACTGCGACCTGCTCCCACGCATCCACGTGGCTATGGGCGAGCTGACCATCGACGACCTGGTTGAGCTGGCGATGGTCGACCCTTACCAGCCGTCGACTTTGACGGCCTTCATCAAGCCGCTCCTGCTCCTCTGGCAGGCGCTGTCCAAGAGGGACTGAGCCGTTCACCACAGTGTTGCCTGGTGCCGGTCGAGTTCGCTCAGTCCGGCGTCGGCGGCTGCCTTCACGTCGGCGCTGAGACGCGCTGCCTCGCGTAGCGCGAGCGCGCGCCCGCGTGCTCCGCGGACGTCGCGCAGCGGCGAGGTGGGCGTGCCTCGCCGCTGGACGTACTCGACGCGGTTCGACGACCATGTGCCGTCGCGGAAGTGTGCTGGGTTCTGGCACAGCGGGTTGTCGCAGCTGTGGGTCACATTGACGGGCATCTCGTCGACGTCTCCAGCGTTGAGGAGCCATCCGAAGCGGTGTGCGAGGACGACCAGGCCGTGCTGGATCCAGAACCGGCCGTGTCCGTTGCCGGACAGGGCACCGGTCCAGATCCAGCACGTCGTTTGGTCGTCGCGGACGATTTTCGACCAGTAGCGGTCAGTGACCGTCGGTGTCTTCGTCGCTGCGATCAGTTCCGCCAGGCGCGTGGTCACGATCACCTCCAGCGCGTGGCGCTTCCTCGGTGGTGTCGTCGGCGGTGAGGTCGTCGAGCTTGGGAACCTGAGTCGAGGCGATCTCGAGGTGTTGGGCGATCTCGTTGCGGTTGAGTCCGAGCTGGTACATCGACGCGTAGACGTCGTCGAGTTGAGCTGTCGCGACTTCCCAGTCGGCTGTCAGTTCGATCAGCTTTTGGAGTCGGTCGAGCTGGGCTGCGGCACGCTCGCGTGAGCGCTTGAGTGCTTCTGTCCTGGTGAGGGTCTTTGCCATCACGTCGGGCCTTTCAATTGTGCGAGCCCCCGCTCGTGAAAGCGAGTGTAGCGCTGCTGTCCGTCGGAGCCCGCGCGGCGCCACGCGCGCCCGCCGATGGCACCGCGTGGGTCGGCCTCACCGCGGCCACGGCCGGACCCTCGGGGCGCTCCGCGCCCGATATCGTCGCGCTCCGCGCGGCCTCTCTTTGGGCGCCTCCTCCGTCGGCGCCGTCGGGCGGCACGCCGCCCGTGCTCGCTGCGCTCGCTGCAAGGTTGGTGGTTGCACACAGTCCTACCGGACCGTGCACAACCACCAACCTGAGTCGTCGCAAGCGACGACCATTTTTCCTCGACGACCCTACGGGTCGTGCGATTTCGAGGCGACGGCCTACTCGTCTCAATCGACGCCTCGAAATCTTCAGACTGCTGGCACTTTCAGCCAAGAGGTGGAAACCGGCCCTACACTGGGCCGGGTGATGACCATCTCGCGCCTGTCCGCGGGGAACGGCTACGCCTACTACACGAGCGTGACCGCCTCCGCCGATCAGCGACGCGGGAAAGGCGAACTCGGCGACTACTACCTCGACACAGGCACGCCACCTGGGCAGTGGGTGGGGCGCGGCGCCGACGTCCTGGGCGTCAATGGGCAGGTCACCGAGGAACAGATGCGAGCCCTCTTCGGCGACGGTCTCCACCCCAACGCCGACGAGCAGATCGCCGCGCTGATCGAGCAAGGGTTCAGCGCGAAGCAGGCCATCTCCGCTGTCCGGCTCGGCCGCGAGTTCGCCCACTACAACAACCCCGAGGTCAACGAACTAGACGCCGCGATCAAGACCGGAATCACGCAGCGCGCCGCCCAGCTCGGCCGAGAACTCGACGCGGCGGAGGCCCAGGCAGTACGGATGCAGCAGGCCGGGATCATGTTCCGAGACCGCCACGGACGCTCTGGAGCGCGCCACGAAGTTGCCCGGTTCATGAGCCAGGAGCTGTCGAAGGGACAGCAGCCAGTCGCCGGTTTCGACCTGACATTCTCCGCGCCGAAGTCACTGTCGGTCGCGTGGGCTGTGGTCGATCCCGAGGCCGCGGCCCTGCTGGAGCAGGCGCATCAGAACGCGATCGACAAGACCCTCGCATGGTTGGAAGACGAGGTCATCCACACCCGTTCGGGCGCGGGTGGGATCGCCCTACACAAGACCACCGGGCTCATCGCGACGAGGTTCCGGCACTGGGAGTCTCGCGACGGTGACCCGCAGCTCCACGACCATGTCGTGATCTCCAACCGGGTTCAGGCCATCGGCCAGGGCAAGTGGCGAACGATCGACTCCAAGAGCCTCTACAAGGCCACGATGAACGCGTCGAGCCAGTACGACAAGGCCCTCGCCGACGAGCTACGACGGCTCGGGTTTGACCTCCGAGAGCGCTCCTCCGGGCAGTACCGGGCCGCGGAACTCGCGATCGTTTCCGACCGCGACATCGACCGGTTCTCTTCGCGAACCGTCGCGATCGAGGCACGCACGACGGCGCTGGTCGCTGAGTACGTTGCCAAGCACGAACACCAGCCCGACACCAAGACGATGCTCGCGCTCAAGCAGCAAGCCACCCTGGAGACCCGCACCGCGAAGTCGCAGGCGGTCACCAGAGACCAGCTCCGCGGCCTCTGGCGCGAACAGATGGGACACCCGTCTGAGCAGCTTCGTCGCGACGTCGCCGACATCATCGCGCGGACCCCGGCGACGGTCGAGCTGGCCGTCGACGTCGAGGCTATCGCTCGTCAGATCGTCGATGAAGTCTCGCAGCGCCGTTCAAGCTGGGACCGGAATCACGTCGAGACACGCGTGAACATCTGGGCACGTACCCAGCCCGGAGTCATCAACGACAACACGATGAGCCAGATCCTCGACGTCGCGCTACACCAGGTCAGTTTCCCCATCACGCCGTCGACGGACCTGCCGTCGCACGCTGAGATTCTGAACCCCGACGGCACCTCGATCTACCAGCCACCATGAAGGAGTCTGTACACCTCACTGGCCGTTCTCGAAGCCGAGGACACGCTCCTACGCGCTGCCCACGAGATCGCTCTCCCGGCAGTCACAGAGGCCGTTTTCGACGCAGCCGTCGCGATGCACGACGGGCCGCTCGACGCTGGCCAGCTCGACCTCGCACACCAGGTCGCATGCTCGGAGCACGTCCTGACCGTCGGTATCGGACCTGCTGGCGCAGGGAAGACGACAGCGATGAAGCTGGCGATCGCCGCGGTTGAAGGAGCCGGTCTCCACGCCCATGGCGTCACTGTTTCGGCGGCTGCCGCCGAGCAGCTCCAGCAGGCAACGGGTATGCCGTCGTCGACGATCGCGAAGTGGCTCCTCGACATCGAGCACGGCATCCGCGGGGTCGCCGCGGGTGATGTGATCGTCGTCGACGAGGCCGGTATGGCATCGGCCCGTGACCTCGCACGGATCACCGAGATTGCCGCCCGCGCGGGCGCGTTTGTCCGTCTCGTCGGCGACGACAGGCAGCTGCAAGCCATCGGCGCCGGCGGCGCGGTGCGCATGGTTGTCGCCGAGGTCGGCGCCGTCCGCCTGGACCAGGTGCACCGCTTCCACGGCGCTGACGAAGCCGCGGCGTCGCTCCAGCTCCGCGAGCACGGCGACGTCGACTGGTACATCACGAACCATCGGATCCATGGCGGAAACGTCGCCAAAGTCATGGGAGACATCGTCGACGGATGGGCCGCAGACGAAGCCGCCGGCCGGTCCTCGCTGATGATCGCCGGCACCAACCACGAGATCGCCACGCTCAACGTCATGGCGCAAGAACGGCGCGTCACCGATGGCGAAGTGGACCTCACCGCCGGTGTCGTCGAGCTGGCTGACGGGAACAGGGCGGGGGTCGGCGACCGGGTCGTGACCCGTCGCAACGACCGGCGTATGACGCTTGATCGTGGTCAGGGATTCGTGAAGAACGGCGACCTCTGGACCGTCGTCGAGGTCCTCGATGACGGCGCCGTCCGGGTCGTTGACCCGCTCGGCCGCGGCGCTGTTCTGCCGGCGGAATACGTGGCCGTGAACACCGGGCTCGGCTACGCCACGACCGTTCACCGCGCCCAAGGCCAGACCGTCGACAACGCCCGTATCCTCATCACCAACACCACCAGCAGGGAGTCCCTGTACGTCGGGCTCACCCGCGGCCGCGCCACCAACGAGGTCTACGCGATCACCGACGGCGCCTCCGCCGTCGAGCAAGTCCGCCGCGCCGCGGCGAACGTATCCCAGGCCGTCTCTGCGCGCGAGCTGATCGCCGAGGCCCAACGAGGAGCCAGCCACCCCGCCACGCTTGTGCGGATCCTGCGCGACATGCAGCAGCGCGCCGATCAGCACCGCTACACCGCCACCATTCGACGCGAACTCCCACAAGTTGCTGGACTGTTGATCGAATCTGACGAGCGGGATCGTCTCTACGCCGCGATCGCCCGGGCCGAAGACGCCGGGTTCTCCCCGGCCCGAATTCTTCAGCTCGCGGGCACGGAACTTCCCGAGCGCGGCGGCGACCCGACCGGGTTGATCGCGTGGCGAATCAACCGCCACCTCGCCACCACCGTGGAGCGCCGAGGGCAGGAGCAGCGAAGGCCGCTACGTGACGTGTCCGATCTCCAGCTCGCGGACCTCCTGGAACGCGCAGGCGACCACAAAGACAGCGCCAGGTCCGCGATCGGGGATGCGCTGCGCGCCTCCCGCAACACGAAGCCCCGCCCGGACACCGCCGACGTCGAGCGACCTGTTCAGCCGGTCGTCGATGACGCGACACGAGACCGGTTGCTCGCGCTGAGCGCCGCGGCCGCAGCGTTCTACGCCAGCCAGTACCCCGGCTCGGGGGCAGCCGCCTACATCACTGAGCGGTTCGGCAGCGACCTGACCGAACACGACGTCGGGGTCGGCTACGCGCCCGCCGGCTGGGACACGCTCACCCAGCATCTCCGCGCCCACCTGGACGCGACCGACACCGAACTGGTCGACGCGGGCCTCGCGCGGGTCAGCAAACGAGGAACCCTGATCGACGTGTTCCGCGATCGCGTCACCTTCGCGCTCCGCAACGCAGACGGGCAGATCGTCGGGTTCACCGCCCGGTGCAATCCCGACGTCGACGACCCGCGCACACCGAAGTACATCAACACCCCGGCCACTGCGATCTTCACCAAGGGCGAGGTGCTCTACGGGCTCGCCGAGGGCCGTGATGCTCTCGCCGCCGGCGCCATCCCGGTGCGCGTGGAAGGGCCGATGGATGCGATCGCCGTCACCCTCGCCGGCGACGGGCACGCCGTCGGCATCGCGCCGATGGGGACCGCGCTCACCGCCGCCCAGGGCGAGCTGATCGCTGCGGCGTCGACGACCGGGATCGTGCTGTCGGCTCTCGATCTCGACAAGGCCGGCCAGGCCGCGGCCGTCAAGGACTACCGCACCTACACCGCGCTGGGGTTGGACGCTCGCGAGCTGATGCTCGTCAACCAGGTAAGCGACGAGCCGATCAAGGATCCCGCCGACGCGTACCGAATCGATCCCACGAGCCTCGGACTGGCGCTCACTCTGCCCGAGATCGCACCATCCATGGCCGCCCAAGTCATCCGGCACCGCCTCCAGGGCGATCCGCACATCGCCGAGCATGTCGGCGCGCAGATCCGCGCGGCGCGAGACATCGGCGCCGCTCTCGCGGGTCTTCCGCTCGACCGGATCGTCGCCGAGATCGATTCGGCAGCCGCGGCGATCGCTCACTACGCCGGCGCCGAAGATGCCGTCGGGGACTACCGGCGGACCATCACCGAGGCCGCGCTGCGACACCGCGCAGGACGGGACGTCGACCAGGACCCCGACGTCGCGAATCAGCAGCACGTCGTCGACGACGTCGAGCAGCTGCGCCGCACCCTCGACGGCCACCCTGCACGCAACGACTACGACCAGGTCCTCAACGACCTGCATGCGCAGCTGGAAGCGCCAGGCTCGGCCGTGTCGTGGTCGACCAGGCGTCACGGCGCGCTCGCCGATGAACAGCTCACCGCCAAGCTCCACGAGGCCCGGGCCACGACCCGCATCCTCGACGGCGCGATCGCCGAGACCCGCGCCACGCTTCGTGAACTTCGGGCCGAGCAGCGTCGCGCCGCCGGCACGGGCGGATACGCCGCGGCGTTGCAGGGGCGGGCCGATCGCCTCGCCCGCCACGTCGACCGGCTCCACGACGACCGGAACCACCAACTCAAGGTCGCGGCCGAGATCCACTCCGAGATCCAGCTGAGGCAGCGCCTCAGCAGCGAGCAGTGGGTCGCCGAGCAGGCCGGCCGGGACGCCGCCCGCCTGAGCTCCGGCACAGCGGTCGCTGTCGACGAGGCACGACAGCGGTGGCGCAACGCGTCAGAGGTCCAACGCAACCTCTGGCTTGAGCAGCGCGCCCGTACATTCGATGCCGACCCGGGTATCAACAAGCGTCCTGCCGGCACGCCCGCGTGGGCCGTTCCCGGCCGCGGCGCCGACGATCCTGCCACCCCGACGTCGTGGCGGCCCGTTCTCGACGACATGGCCGGCCAGGTCGCGGCCGCGATCACCGATCGCGGCGCCGCGATCGCGCTGGAGCCGCCCACATGGGCCAGCCGCTACCTCGGTGAGGTGCCCGTCGACC
>RRZT012752117.1_pt1 | contig 10742 bp, 8 predicted proteins | sample 2165551 | NCBI WGS metagenome assembly RRZT01 (sample SAMN10456910, study PRJNA506462) | wastewater metagenome | biome: wastewater; feature: sludge; material: wastewater sludge; isolation source: wastewater sludge with Escherichia coli K12::gfp cells carrying plasmid... | place: USA: Moscow, Idaho ...
ATCAACGATCTCAGGCAAACGCTCTTCAACAGCCTGCTTCGCCTGCCCAACGCCTATTTCGACCAGAACAACTCCGGGCATCTCGTTTCGCGCATCACCTACAACGTCACCATGATCACCGGCGCCGCCACCGACGCCATCAAGGTGGTGATTCGCGAAGGCATGACCGTGGTTTTTCTGTTCGTCTATCTGCTGTGGATGAACTGGAAGCTGACGCTCGTCATGTTCGCCATCCTGCCGATCATAGGCGTCATGGTCAGCAGCGCCAGCCGGAAATTCCGGAAACAAAGCCGGAAGATTCAAGCAGCCATGGGTGATCTCACTCATGTCGCTTCCGAAACGATCCACGGCTACAAGGTCGTGCGCAGTTTCGGCGGAGAGGATTATGAATCGGCGCGTTTCCAGCGGGCGAGCGACGAAAACACGCGCAAGCAACTGAAGATGGTCAAGACGGCGGCAACGTTCACGCCGGCGCTGCAATTGGTGATCTTCGGCACGATGGCGACGGTGTTGTTCCTCGTTCTGCTTCTTCGCGGCGATTCCACGGCTGGCGATCTGGTTTCCTACATTACCGCCGCCGGCATGCTGCCCAAGCCGATTCGCCAATTGTCCGAAGTGAGCGAAACGATCCAGAAGGGCCTCGCCGGCGCGGAGAGCATCTTTGCCCAACTGGACGAATCGCCGGAGCTGGACAGGGGGACGGTCGAGAAAGATCGCGTCGACGGTCGTATTGACGTCAAGAATCTCACCTTCCGTTATCCGGGATCCGAACAGATCATTCTGGACGACATCAGCTTTTCGATCGAGCCTGGGCAGATGATCGCGCTCGTCGGCCGTTCAGGCAGCGGCAAGTCGACGCTCGCCAACCTCATCCCGCGTTTCTATCACCACGAAATCGGCCAGATCCTGATCGATAACGTCGATGTCGAGGACTACACGCTACGAAACCTCCGGCAACACATCGCACTGGTCACCCAGCAAGTTTCCCTGTTCAACGATTCCGTCGCCAACAACATCGCCTACGGTGACCTGGCCAATACGCCGAGAGATCGCATCGAAGCAGCGGCTGAATCCGCCTACGCCAAGGAATTCGTCGACCGCCTCCCGGCCGGATTCGACACCCTCGTCGGGGAAAATGGCGTACTGCTCTCGGGTGGACAACGTCAGCGTCTGGCGATCGCGCGCGCCATCCTGAAGGACTCGCCGATCCTCATCCTCGACGAAGCAACATCGGCACTCGATACCGAGTCCGAGCGTCACATTCAAGCGGCCCTCGATCACGTCATGACCGATCGAACGACGATCGTCATCGCGCATCGCCTGTCGACCATCGAAAAGGCCGACGTGATCATGGTCATGGATCAGGGCCGCATCGTTGAACGCGGAAGCCATGCCGAACTGCTCGCGCAAAACGGACACTACGCCCGCTTGCACGCGTTGCAGTTCAGCGAAGGATCAACGGAATCGGTGGCGTAGCCGCTGGCTATCGTAGAACCTGGCAATTCGCCGGATCTGCCTTTTGCAACCCGCATTCAAGCGACCTAAGCGTGCGTACGCCAGGTAGAAACGCAGTCGCTGGCTTCGGGAGAGGTAGTTCTTCGCCTCCCGGTCGAGTGATGCCAAGTCCTTGACGATCCGGTATTGCAGAAAGATGTGCCACCAATGGTTGCCAAAGGGGCAATCGATCATGTAGACCTTGGGCGACAGCCCTTCGTCCACGAGTAAATTGCGCCACTTCAGGTCGTTGTGCGCAAACCCTGCGTCATGAAGCGTGCGAGTCATGTCCGCGACTTGCTTCGATACGGTTTCGAGCCACGGCTTGTTTTTTAGATACTCGGGATGTTCGCGCACGGTCTTTGCCAGATCACGGGTTTGTGGCACTTCTTCCGTTACGAAGGCGCCGCGAACGAAACTGCCGAAGGATCGCTCAAGCCCGTAAGCGACAACCGTCGCCGTCGGCACACCATGCTCGCGAAAAAACAGGAAATTCCGTGCTTCCCGCATCACCCGCTGCGGTGCCAGCAGGCCGCGCAAACCAAACCATTGGCGCACCAGGCCCTTGCCATTTCCAGCGTAGCGCTTGACGTAATAGCACCGGCCGTCGATCGATACTCGCAAAACCCGGCAAAGCGGATCGCGCGATACCACTTCGCCTTCGAGAGAGAACACAGCGTCGATGTCCTGGAAGTATGCTGCGACATCGCCATCGCGATACTCTGGATTCAAATACCAGTTGCCCATTCCTCGTTCTCTCGTCACAAAACCTGATTATCCACTGGACCCAAACCAAAGCCGGACGCCTTTACCGCTTACCGCATGCCTTCCAGTGTCTGAGCTTTGACTCTATGATACCTCCCCTTCACTCATCCCCGGCTGTGCAGCGCGCCGGAACTGACCCGATGCAACGCGCCATGTGCGAACGTGTATTGGCCTCCTTCTCTACAGGTATTCGAGCGACATGAAAATCCTGGTTACCGGTTCTGCGGGCTTCATCGGCATGCACGTCGCGCGCATCCTTCTGCAACGCGGCGAAGAAGTCGTCGGGATCGACAACCTGAACGACTATTACGACCCACGTCTCAAGGCTGCGCGCCTTGAGTGCCTCGCGCCGTTCGCGAACTTTCGCTTCGTCCGCATGGATGTCGCCGACAGCGTAGCGATGGCTTCGTTGTTCGCCAGCGAGCGCTTCGATCGCGTCATCCATCTGGCCGCGCAGGCCGGGGTACGCTATTCGCTGACCAATCCGCAGGCCTACATCCAGAGCAATCTGGTCGGTTTCGGCAACGTGCTCGAAGGTTGTCGCCATAACGCGGTCGAGCATCTCGTCTACGCCAGCAGTTCCAGCGTTTACGGTGCCAACACGCGGATGCCGTTCTCGGTCCACGACGAGGTCAACCACCCGGTCAGCCTGTACGCGGCAACGAAAAAGTCGAACGAGCTGATGGCCCACAGCTACAGCCATCTGTTCGGATTGCCGACGACCGGACTGCGCTATTTCACCGTTTATGGCCCGTGGGGCCGCCCGGACATGTCGCCCTGGCTCTTCACCAGCGCCATCCTGGAAGGCCGAACGATCGATGTGTTCAACCATGGCAAGATGCGGCGCGACTTCACCTTCGTCGACGACATCGCCGAGGGAACCGTGCGCGTCATGGACCACATCGCAGCAGCCAACCCCGGCTTCGATACGAACTATCCCGACGCGGGCAGCAGCCGAGCACCGTACCGCGTGTACAACATCGGCAACCAGCAGCCGGTGGAGCTGATGGTGTTCATCAACACGATCGAAAAGGCGCTCGGTGAGGAAGCAAGGAAGAACTTCCTGCCGATGCAGCCCGGCGACGTGCTCGCGACGTTCGCCGACGTAGACGACCTCAAACGCGACATCGGCTTCAGCCCGAGCACGTCACTCGAGACGGGCATTGGCCGTTGGGCGGACTGGTTTCGCGAATACGTCGGCAAAGGCGCGTAATCCCCGACGAACTCTACAACCGACTTTATCCACGCCTCCTGTATGACCATCCGGCATTCCCCTCGCTTGTTGTGGCTCCTCACTGTTTGTGCCGTCGCAACGCTCGTCTTTCTGATCCGCCTGCACGGAACCACTGACCTCGAAAGCTACGGCCAGCCGAACCGCATTGGTTATCTCCTCGACCTTATGACGCAAGGCCACTTCTTCGTACAACACGACTTGAACAATGTCGCGATGTCCGTACCTCCACTGCACACCTGGATAATGGCTCCCTTCGCTGCCGTGTTCGGGCTCAACCGCGTGGCCGTGGTTCTGCCATCGTTTCTCGCCGTCCTCGCGATCAGCGTGTGGGTGTTCGAGATCGGACGTCGACGCCTTGGCGAACTATCCGCCGGTCTCGCCGCCATAGCTTTCTTGCTGTCACCGGCAACGGCCAAACACATTGCGCTGGTGAGTCCCGATCCGGTATTCGCGTGCATCGTCGCTACGGCGATACTGGTTTGCTCAACAGCATGGCCGGAGTCCGGAGGCGAACGAAAGCGCTGGCTTCTCTTTTCCCTGACGAGTGCGCTGGCGACGCTGACAATGGGTGCGCAGGGCCTCCTTCTTTCCGCCGGAGGATTGCTAGCCTGCGTCTGGAACGACCGGCTCGATTCTCAACGCGGGACAGCGAGCGGGCCATATTTCGCGGCTCTTGCTTTGTTCTTCGGCGTCGTCCTGGCGTGGTTGATTCCCGCCGGACTCACGGAAGGGTTCGGGCAAGCAACCACGATGCTTGTGCCGGCAGCAAGCGGTTGGAGCGCCGGCGAGTTGCTCAGCCCCATCGTCGCGCTGTTGATGCGCTACCTGCCGTTCAGCCTCTTTCTTCTCGTCGCGCTGGTGCGGCAACTTCGTCATTCGACTGCCGACGCCGACGAACGAAGCTTCGAGCGTTTCCTTGCCACGTGGCTTCTTGGCGGACTGCTGGTCGTATCGCTGACCGGGCAGAAAGGCGCCGATCCGGTCTTCGTCCTCTGGCCCGCCGGCGCACTTCTCGCGGGACGAGAGATGGCGCGGTTGGCCGAGCGCATGGGCAAGACGAAGTTCGCCGGCGTCGCCGTCGTGATCAGCTGCATCCTGATCGGCGCCACCTACAACGCGGTTCATTCAGTCGGCCCCGGCAACCTCGGCACCTCCGTTCTCGGGCGAGAACTGCAACTGGCGCGCAACGCCGAACTCGCGGCAAGCGCCATGCAAGCCCACGGTATCGATCCGAACACTTTGCACCACTGGGGAACGCCGGCAACGCTCCAGTTCTACCTTGGCACGTTCCACCCGCTCATCGACAAGGCGGCACTCGATGAGCTGCTGGCCAACGCGACCGGGCCGCTTGGTCTCGCGACGGATGGCGCGGGCATCGAATCGCTGGGCGTGGCCGACCGCTTTCCGGGCACGCGCCGGATCTTCCGCTGGCCAGAGGACGAATCGCAAGCGCCGGCGATTCAGGTCTACCGCATCGCTCGTTAGGCAGCGGCAGGCGGCAGGTTGGCGTCGAGCCACCGATGCAACGGCGACGTTGACGGCCAGTTGCGCAACAGGCGGGCGCGATCGCGCTGCCAAGCCTTCGCATGGCGCTGCGACGAAGCATGCTGCTGCACCGCGTCGAGGTCGATCAGGAGTACCCGCCCGGCGTGCCAGAGCAGATTCGTCGCTTTCAGGTCACCGTGGCTGATGCGCACATCGTGCAAGGACTTGAACAGATCGACGATGGCCTGCGCCACATCACCTTGCGGCACCACATCGCCTGAAAGCAGCTCAAGCAGATTCACCCCCGGGCAGTGTTCCGTGACCAGGAAGGCCCGTCGGCGTAGCGGCCCGATTCGCTCTTCAATCAAGGCCAGCGGTGCTGGCGTAGCGATGCCGAAGAACGCCAGGCGATGCCCTTCGCGCCAGGAATGCCATGCCCTGCTGGGGCGCCAGAAGCGCGCGAGGGCATGACGCAGGTTCTTCAGGTTGTAGCGCTTGATCACCAGCTCGCGCCCTTCGCGTTCCACGCGTGCGACGGTGCTGGTACGCCCGTCCTTGAGCAACAGCCCCCCGCGCATCGCGTCATCGGGAGCGGCCATGATCGGCGCCAGAAAGTCCTCCTCGCTGCGTCGTACCGCGGAGAAGCGCCAGGCACCGCGCACAACCGAGAACAAGGTGCAGTCGCGCAAGGTCTTGCCGAGAAAGTCGCGCAACCGCCAGGCGCGCACGCGGGAAACCGCTTCGTCCAGCGTTGCCGGGTCGGTCGGCTGCACGCCGCCGCCCGCGACATAGGCAGTGAGCAGTGGCGAGCGGTACGCATCCCACACCATCGGCAATTGTGCGAGCAGGACAGCAAGATTCGCACAGGCCTGCTGCTCGTCCAACGGTTTCCCCGGTGTGATTGAACGGACCGCGTCACCATCGATGACAAGGATATCCTCGCCGCCCTGCAGGAAATTACCCAGATGCAGATCGGCCTGCACCAGACCGGCCGCGTGCAGGCGACCGAGCGCGTGAAAGGCCGGCGAGAGCACCGCGAGCGCCGCGTCGTTCCCCGCCGGCGATGACGAAAGCGGCTTCCACGCTTCGGCCAGACTGAGCGCACCTTCGACAAATTCGGTAAGCAGAACGTGGCCGGCGCCGGGCAACGCATCCGCCAGCACGATCCCGGGCGTCGGCACACCGGCCTCGGACAGGGCTTCGATGCCGCTCCTCTCCTGCGTCCAATGCCGCACGCTGCCGTTCGCAACGAACAGTTTCGCCAGCACATGGCGGCCGTTCCAGCATCCCTCACCGACGATCCGCTTGCCAGGCAAAACGCGCAGCAAACGCTCGATCACGACGCAGGAACCGTCGGCCAGCGCTACGGAAAACGGCGTCGCCGGTGCCCGTCCGGCAGCCCGCAAGGCGGCTGCGTCGACTCGTTCCGTCACGACGCGCCCTTCGCGTATTTCCGCAGGTAGCGCTCCTGAAGACGGTTCGCCTCGCGCTCCATGTGCGCCAGCAGCCGCGCCTCGTCGCGCAGGACCTGGCGCAAGGGCTTCTCGAAGTACGTACGCAGGAAACGCAGGCGATCACGCCGAGTCAGTCCGATGCTCAAAGCCGAGAAATACAGGCTCGACAGGTCCTTGTCACGCCAGCGGCGCGGGGTCTGCCCCCTGAGCTGCGCGCGATGCAGGTCGATCAGCGAGAGCCTGAAGCAGTCGACCGTCGGCGCCGGATCGAGATGCAGCAGGAAGTGGCAGATGTAGAAATCGCGATGATTGACGCCGCCCCGGTGCATGCGGCCGGCCATGTCCGCCACGCGGTTGATCAAGGCACGTTTGAACGTCACGGGCGGCGGCGCACTCGGCCAATCGCGACAGTAGTCCTCGAGGCTGATCGTCGGCGTGAGTTCTTCGGTCACGATGAACGAATGCTGCGTCGCCGGATTGCGGCCACGCTGGCCGAACGCGACGCCGTGCATCGTATCGACACCGAGTTCGGCGAGGCGGGCAATCGCCCGCCACTCGTTGCCCGCGCCGAGAACCGGCAGACGCAACGAGAGCAGGTTCTTGAGGATTTCCTTCCAGCCGACGCCACGATGGATTTTTACGAAGTAGCCTTGGCCTGCAACTTCGATGCGCAAGGTACGGCGCGCTTCCAGTTCGCGGAATACCTCGCCCTTGAGCGCCTCGACCGCGACAAACGGGTCAAGACCGGACCAAAGGGAAGCAAAGGGCTCCCCGACGAAAAGGGTCGGCCCGGTCATGCGCGATCTTTCAGGATCAGATCGGCGGCGTGCTCGGCATTGCTGTAGATGTCCGCCGTCTCGGCGAACGCCAACGCATTGACCTGCCAACGTTGCCGCGCCGCCTTGTCCTCGAGCATCGATACGAGCAGCGCGTCCAGGCGCGACTGCGTGAACGGTTCGGGAACGACCAGCCCACCCTCGGCTTCCTCGATGTAGTGCGCGTAGCCGCAAACCGCCGTTGCCAGGACGGGGAGCCCGGCGACCAGCGCTTCGAGCAAGACGGTGCCGGTGTTTTCGTTGTAAGCGGGATGGATCAGCACGTCGGCGCCGAGCAGGAAGCGCGGAATGTCGCTGCGTCCCTGCAGGATACTGACACGCTCGCCGACGCCGAGCGACGCCGCCTGTCGGAGAAAAGCGCCCGGTTCATCCTGGCCGATGACGATCAGGCGCGTGCGCTGCCGCAGTTCATCCGGCAGGTTCGCTAGCGCCTTCAGGCTTCGGTCCAACCCCTTCGTTTTGAACCCGGAGCCGACCTGAAGCAGAAGCAGGTCTTCTTCGGCCAGGCCGAACTCGGCACGAAACCCGGCGCGCACCTCGGCGGCATTCGCCGGCGCACGTCGGTCCGGCGAAATGCCCGGCGGCAGCAGATGGAAACGGCTCGCCGGCGTCGCGTAGTGTTTCTCGAAGAACGGCTGTTGCAGCGACGAGATCATCAGGATCTCGGTCCGGCTCTCCGGCGCAAACACGGCGCGCTCGTACGCAGCGAAATGCCGGTAGCGTCCCGACATCCGGTACAGCGAATTGCGCAAAGTCCGCGCTTTTTCTTCGTAGCAGGGATCGGCCGCGAAATAGACATCGAGTCCCGGCATCTTGTTGAAACCGACGACGCGATCCGCCGGTCGGCGCTTCAAGTCCTTCTCCACCCAATCGGTGAATTTCGCGTAACGCCGCGCATTGCTCAGCGCCCGAACCGGCACGCGCACGACCTCGAAACCGGCCGGCACGTCGCCCGTCCATTCCAGCGTGTAGACGCGAATCGCATGTCCGCGCGCCTGGCAAGCGAGCGCAATGCGCATGAAATCGCGCTGCAAACCGCCGAAGGGGAAATACTTGTAGAAGCAGAAAACCAGCTGCATCAGGCCACCTCCGGCGGCGCTTCGACGCCGCGCGGCCGCTTGTAGCGGTTATAGCCCCAGAGGTACTGCTCGGGACACTGGCGTATCAGCGTCTCGATTTCTTGACTGATCTGCTTGGCCCGCTCTTCCGTGTTGCCGACGATCGCCTGCGTCGGCCGTTGCAGGTGGAAGTGGTAGCCGGCCCCGCCCGGCAGACGCTCGGCCCAGACCATTATTACCGCCGCCCCGCTCTCGGAGAGGCGCGCAGCAAGCGTCATCGTGTACGCCGGTTTGCCGAAGAAGTCGATCCAGCGCCCCTCGCCGACCTTGGGTGCCTGATCGGGCAGCATGCCGACCGCCTCGCCCTTCTTCAGCGCCTTGAGCAATGCCCGCACGCCGGTCAGGTCGGCCGGCGCGATGCGCAACTGCTCACGCGCCCGCCCCGTCTCGATCATCGTCTGCAGCCAGGCTTGCTTGGGCGGACGATAGAGCACGGTGATCGGCGCGTGCGTCGACAGGTACTGCGCGGTGATCTCGAAGCAGCCCAAGTGCGGCGTCAGATAAAGAATGCCCTTGCCGGCGCGCGTGGCTTCCTCGACCAGTTCCCAGCCGGATATTTCCACCACGCGCCCCGCCGCTTCGTCGAGCGGGCGCAACCAGATCCTGGGCAGCTCCAGCGACTGGCGGCCGGCATGAGCGATGGCCGAACAGCGCGCACGACGTTCCCCGTCCTCGCCCAGCGCCAGCACCATGTTCTCGCGCATGTGTCGGCGGTAGGTCGGGGAGAGCAGCCAGGCGAGCCAGCCGAGGAGCGCGCCGAGGGCGTGCAGCCAGGCGAGCGGCAGGCGGCTGAGGAGATAAAAGATTGAAATCACGCAATAACCCTGCTGTGCGCGGGTTTGACCCGCGTTGTACGAAAAACTACAATTATCCCATCCGCCGAGTTAATCAGGACAACTTGCAGGGCGGGGAAAGACCTTAATGGTGTTTCAAAATACTGCTAAAGCGTCGTCTGCTCAAACCCCGGAGCCGGCCACGCCGCCGCAACGGGGTTTTTTATTGGAGCAGAATCAGATGTCCAACGAGTTTCTCTTTACTTCGGAGTCGGTTGGTGAAGGCCATCCCGACAAGGTCGCCGACCAGATTTCGGACTCGGTCCTCGACGCCATCCTGGCCGAGGACCCCAAAGGCCGCGTCGCCTGCGAGACGCTGGTATCGACCGGCCTCGTCGTCATCTCCGGCGAAATCACCACCAAGGCGCACATCAATTACCGCGAGATCGCGCAGGAAGCCGTGCGCCGCATCGGCTACGACAACTCCGAGATCGGCTTCGACTACAAGAGCTGCGCCATCCTCACGGCGATCAACCGTCAGTCGCCCGACATCGCGCAGGGCGTCAATGAAGGCCAGGGCCTCGACCTCGATCAGGGCGCCGGCGACCAGGGCCTGATGTTCGGCTACGCCTGCAACGAAACGCCGTCGCTGATGCCGCTGCCGATCTACTACGCGCATCGCCTCATGCAGCGCCAGGCCGAAGTGCGCAAGGACGGCCGCCTGTCGTGGCTGCGTCCGGACGCCAAGAGCCAGCTCTCGGTGCACTACGTCGACGGCAAGCCGGTCTCGATCGACACCGTCGTCATCTCGACACAGCACGATCCGGACATCTCGCACGCGCAGATCTCCGAAGCGGTGATCGAGGAGATCATCGCGCCGGTGTTGCCGAAGGAGCTGCTCTCCGACAAGACGCGTTATCTCGTCAATCCGACCGGGCGTTTCGTCGTCGGCGGCCCGCACGGCGACTGCGGCCTGACCGGGCGCAAGATCATCGTCGACACCTACGGCGGCATGGCCCGTCACGGCGGCGGCGCCTTCTCGGGCAAGGATCCGTCCAAGGTCGACCGCTCGGCCGCCTACGCCGCGCGCTACGTGGCGAAGAACGTCGTCGCCGCCGGCCTCGCCGAGCGTTGCGAAGTGCAGATCGCCTACGCGATCGGCGTCGCCAAGCCCGTCTCGCTGATGGTCGAAACCTTCGGCACGGGCAAGATCGCCGACGAGAAGATCGTCGAACTGATCGGCCGCCACTTCGACCTGCGCCCGAAGGGCATCATTCAGACGCTCAACCTCTTGCGCCCGATCTATACCAAGACCGCCGCCTACGGCCACTTCGGCCGCGAGGAGCCGGAATTCACCTGGGAAGCGATCGACAAGGCCGCCGCGCTGAAGGCCGACGCCGGCCTCTGAGCGCAAGTTTCGCCGAGTAGAAGAAAGGGCCATCCGGCCCTTTCTTCATTTGTGCGGCCGCGGATCGCGCGGCGCTTCGGCGGCATCGCAAATGTAGTATCATATTTGCCATTTCCCATCGATACAACCAACCCATGCTCAAGAAAATCAGCGTCCACCAACTCAAGGTCGGCAT
>RRZT010387907.1_pt1 | contig 10738 bp, 6 predicted proteins | sample 2165551 | NCBI WGS metagenome assembly RRZT01 (sample SAMN10456910, study PRJNA506462) | wastewater metagenome | biome: wastewater; feature: sludge; material: wastewater sludge; isolation source: wastewater sludge with Escherichia coli K12::gfp cells carrying plasmid... | place: USA: Moscow, Idaho ...
AAGTTAAAACAATGATTCAAGATATTCATGCAAAAAAAGTAGGAAAAAATAGTATTAATCATAAATATGGATTTGTTACTTTATTTGATGGCTTAAATAAAAATAATGGTACAAAAATTTATGTTACAGATCCTAGTATTGAACCATTTGAGAATAATTATAAAGGAGTCTATAAGTATATATATTACTATCTAATATATTTTAGTTTTATTTTAGATAATCCAGAATATAACAAACTTTTTAAAACTTTAATATACAGAAGAAGTGTCAATAAAAATACTATAAAAATAGATAAGTTTAATTATAGTTTTACATTTAGGAATAAAAAGTATCTTGGACAATGTTTTGATAAAAGATTAATATTAAATTTAATTCAAAATTCAATGATGAGTGATGATAATATTACTTCATTATTTAAAAAATTAACTTCAAAATATGATAGAAATAAATATTTTTTAGGTTTAGATATAGAAATTTTAAAAAATATAAATTCTAGAAATATTAAATTTCTTGATAATTATATTTTAGAAGATATTTATGATACTAAAGAAAATTATAGTTATATCCAAATGTCTGATGGAGTTTTATTTATTATATCTAAAAATGGAGCTCTTCCTGAAATGGAAGAAAAATTCTCAGAATCTGAAGTCAAAAGAAGATTAGATCAGTTATATTCATTTCAAAGAGGAATACCACATAAATGTGGTGCGTCTTGTAGAAGTAAAGATATTGAAGGAAAACCTTGTGATATTTTGACATATAGAGAACATTGTCATTTTCATAGGTAAAAAAAAGGATATATATTTTATGGAAATTTAATGTTTTTTCTAATGAATGTCTTTTTTATATAAAATTTTAGCTTCAGGAATTACACAACTAATTGAATTTTTTTAGCGAAATTAGAGCGAATATATTTAAGTTCTTATGAAATTAATTATTATATTTTGTCCCAACTATTGTATTTATGTCCCAAATAAGATATAATATATTTTTAAAGGAAATTGAAATGAAGAAAAAAAATATATTAAACTTAATAAAATATCATGCAGAAAAAAATGAAGATGCTTTTAGAAATGAAGCATATGAAATTGCAAAATATTTTGATAAAAGCAATGATTATCAGCTTTCTGAATATATTATGGCTTTATTATCAGATACAAATACATTTTCTCCTCAAATAGATACAAATGAAAATATCTTTGTTAAGAAAATTAAAACATCAAATAGTTCATTACCGCTACCAAATTCAATTAAAGATAATATTTTAGGTTTGATAAATGCTATCGGACATAATGCTGGAATAAATAAATTTTTATTTGAAGGTCCTCCCGGTACAGGTAAAACTGAAACAGCTAAACAAATTGCAAGAATACTTGAACGAGAATTATTTATAGTAGATTTTGATTCAGTCATAGATAGTAAGATGGGACAAACTTCTAAGAATATATCATTACTTTTCAAGGAAATTTCTTCAGTATCAAATCCAGATAAAGTCATTATTCTTTTTGATGAAATAGATTCTATAGCGATTGATAGAATTAATTCTAATGATTTAAGAGAAATGGGTAGAGCAACTTCTTCTGTTTTAAAAGGATTAGATAATTTAAATAATAATATTGTGCTAATTGCAACTACTAATTTATACAAAGCATTTGATAAGGCATTATCTAGAAGATTTGATGCTATTATCGATTTTAGCAATTATACAAAACAAGATCTTATTGAAGTTGGTGAAGCTATTTTAAATGATATGTTACAAAAATTTAAATATGCAGGAAGAAACATGAGATTATTTAAAAAAATACTTGAGAGTATGGATGTAATACCATATCCAGGGGAACTTAAAAATCTTATAAAAACTTCAATAGCATTTAGTGATTCAAATAATGAATATGACTATTTAAAGAAATTATATCTCAATGTTACTAAAACTGAAGAAAATATGGATTTGAAATATATGCAAAATAAAGGCTTTACAGTTAGAGAAATTGAAATTTTAACAGGAATATCAAAAAGTCAAGTTTCTAGAGAATTAAAGGATGACTTTGAATAATTTACTACAACTAAAAGGAAGGTTCGAACAAGCATCTAGTCCAAATAGACCAGGTTCTCCAAATTTACCTGCAGGTAAGTCTGTAGAAGTATCAAGATTAGAAAATTTATTAACAAATTTAAATGAATTACAAAGGTATTGGCAAAATCAAAATTTATTACCAGGAGCTTTGATTACAGCTCATTATAATAAAATTGCAGCTAAAAGTAATAGGTTACAAGCTCTTTTAGGAAATAGTTCAACTAGTCCTAATAGTTCAATAGTAGGTGCAAAGTTTTCATCTGATGCTTCTCCAAAACATATAATTACACATTATGTTTCTCATGCAATTATAAATGAATCTATTAATCGTTTGAGAAATTGTATAAATATACTAAATTCGCAGTTTAATGGTGAAATAGATCATGAAACTATTAAACAAATAAATAATGGTGAAATTCCATATTCTCATTCTACAATAGCAAAGACAAATTTCCTTTTTGTAATTATAGATGCTTACTTTGTCGATAAATTTGATTTATCGTATTCTATTGATGATACTGTAAATGATGCCATAATTACTATATATAAAACTAATGTAAGAACCATTGAATTATTAAATAGTTTAGGTATTGATATTTTGTCTAATCGGATTATGGATGAAACAACTATTTTATTACAACCTGATCAATTGGAAATTTTAAAAACAAGAGCACCATTTCTAATTTCTATGGCTGTAAGTGATTTATCCGAAATAACAAAAGATGATTTTGAGTTTTTTGATGATGGAATATTAAGTATAAGATCTCCTGAAAATGAACCTACTATTGGAGTAATTGATACCTTATTTGATGAAAGTGTATATTTTTCAGAATGGGTAGAATATAAAAATATGCTTCATCCTGCTATTCCTATTACAGGAAGAGACTTTGAACATGGTACCGCTGTTACTTCTATAATTGTAGATGGACCTGCCTTTAACCCAGATTTAGAAGATGGATGTGGTAATTTTAAGGTAAAACATTTTGGTGTAGCAAATAGTAGTAGTTTTAGTTCATTTACAATATTAAGAAATATTAGTGAAATAGTGGCTCAAAATAGAGATATTAAAGTTTGGAATTTATCTCTAGGTTCAAAACTTAGTATACATCCTAACTTTATCTCTCCAGAAGCTGCAATTTTAGACAAAATTCAATATGAAAATGATGTTATATTTGTAATAGCAGGAACAAATTTATCTCCTGGAGAGATAGAAACTAGACCAATTGGTGCTCCTGCTGATTCAATTAATTCTATTGTAGTAAATTCAGTAGATTCAAATAAAAATTATTCTACATACAGTAGAAAAGGTCCTGTATTATCATTTTTTATTAAACCTGATATTAGTTATTATGGTGGTGATTCAAGAAATCCAATGAAAGTTTGTACTCCTAATGGAGAAGCACTTGTAAAAGGAACCTCTTTTGCTGCTCCATGGATTTCAAGAAAATTAGCTTATTTAATAAATGTATTAGGTTTAAATCGAAATATTGCAAAAGCGTTACTTATTAATTCAGCAACTGGATGGGATATAGAGCAAAATAATCCGGAACTTGTTGGACATGGAATTGTTCCTAAAAGAATAGAAGATATTGTCTATTGTGCAGATGATGAAATACAATTTGTTATACAAGGTACTTCTGAATTATATAATACATATAATTATAATATTCCTATTCCTGTAGCTAATGAAAAACATCCTTTTATTGCAAAAGCTACCTTATGTTATTTCCCAGCATGCTCAAGAAATCAAGGTGTAGACTATACTAATACAGAACTTGATATTTCTTTTGGAAGACTAAATGGAAGAACTATTAAAACGATTGATAATAATTATCAAACACATGCGTATAATCATCATACTTGGGAAGAAGATGCCCGTAAATTTTTTAGAAAATGGGATAATGTAAAACATATTAGAGAAGTTTTAACTGGAAGAAATCGTGATAAAAAATCTTATGAAAATGCTTTATGGGGAATAAGCCTTAAAACAAAAGAAAGACTTGAAGAAAGGTTTGGAGAAGGTCTTAACTTTGGTATTGTAATAACACTAAAAGAAATTAATGGAGTTAATAGAATAGAAGAATTTATTAGAAATGCACAACTAAGAGGGTGGCTAGTTAATAGAATAGATATAGATGCAAGAATTGATATTTATAATATTGCAGAAGAAGAAATTGAATTTGAATAATATATTTAAAATTGACTATTTCAAATTTTATTAAAAGGAGGTGAAAATAATATGGGATTAAAACCAGGAGCAAAGCGTGTTGCTAAATCAACTGGTAAACTAGATCAAAGACGTAGAGATAATAAAAGTACTCCAGGTAATAAGCCAAGCTTAAAATCATCAAAGAGTTCAAAAAAATAATAACATAATTTCTAAAGAGGTAACGTAATGGTTTTTACCTTTATTTAAATTAATAAACAAATGATAATTTTTTTATAATAAATGATTATATCTAAAATAAATTTAACAATTATTTCCAAAAGGTGTACCTTCTGGAGTATATTCTCCAATTCAACTCTATTTGGAACAATCTTTTCATTAATAAAAACTTCTCCAAAAGCAAGGCCTTTATTAGCTCAACTGCTTTTTAGTATTTCAAGTTTCCACTGTTCCAAATAATCTAAATTTTTTAATGATATATTATCTTTTTCAATGTTTAATATGTCACTACTCATCCATTGTGGAATCGAAACAATCGTTTGAAATTCTTCTTGTTCTAGTGCTGACAATAAACTTTTAAAACTATCCTCCTGAAAATTATAAATTAATTCTTCGATTAATAAAAGGGTTAACCGTTGCTTGGATGTTTCTCTAGCTTTTGTGATTTGTAAATCTAATATGAGTTTAGCTTGCTCACTTGTAGATAAACAATTAAAGGAAACATAATGATTAGAATTATCTCTTTTAAATAATAATTCAAAATATTTATCTCTATTTTCTTTATACTTTTTATGTGTTTTTTCATAATCATCTTCATCATCTTCTTCGGCATGTTCAAATTTTATTTTCCCTGCCATTAAAGATTTTGTTCCAATTTTAGTTAAGGCAAATAAAGCAGACTTGTCTACATTCAATATATTCATCATAAAATCAATATCATCTTCATTCTCTTTTTGCTTACCTTTGATATCAGAACAAAATATTATTTCCAAATCTCCTGGTGGTAGCAAACACTCTTTATCATTTTCTGTTCTTGATAGTATGGAATTTTCTATTTTAAGACTGATTTTTTTACTAAATGAATCAACTGTAGAATAAATAACTTCAGCATTAAAAATAGCCAATTCATATTTTTCTGAATTATTTTTTACCTTTGTATTTATAAATCTATCAGAATATTTTGAATTTGAAATTGATGCACTAAATTCTAAAAGCGAACTTTTTCCTGTTCCATTTCTCCCATAAAGTAATGTAAATCTTGATAACTTTATACTTGGCAAAATATGATTATTCATAAAGGTAGTAAAATTTATTGATTCAACCCAGCCTAACGGGGAGGGGATATCATTCATTTCTTTCAAAACTCTTGCTTCTGCTAGTTTCTTCCACATAAATAATGTAGAAACTGGATAGTCTACACCATTATTTTTATCTATTAGGTTCGCATGGTATTGACAACACCAAATTCCATTTTCTTCGCTACCTAAAAATTCTGAGTTTTTATTTCCTTGTCCTCTTGGTCCATTCTCAGAAGCACTGTAAATATGGCATGCAACACCCATATTTACAGCCTCATCTTTTGCATGAAACGGTCCCACTGTTGGTTTCTTGCATCGTGGAACAGAACACCGACCATTGACTCTTTTAAATATTAATTCTTTGTTTTTTTGAGTAAAATCAATTCTTTGTGATGTACTTATTGTTTTCTCCTCATTCTGTTAAAGATAACTATTTGTTGAATATACATTATATATAAAACACCCTAAAAATAAACAAATAACATGCCCAAAAAGTGTCGTATATCAAAATGCCTACAATACCTTAAATAAGGTATTGTTGTAGATGTTATTATAAAAAACATTGGAAGTTGAGATGCTTTTTAAATAAATTCTAAGTTTATGACATGCCTTTTATGTATGTTTAATGTGAACAGAAAATTGCTACAAAGATAAGTTATAAAACAAGTTCAACAATCTGTACTTATTGAACATGTTCCAGATTTCAAGTCTTTTTGGAACAAGCTGTTTTTTAGTAAAAACTGCTCCAAAAGTAAGAGGTTGTTGAATGCTTGAGTTGAAAAACAAGGTGATATTTCCACTTGGTTCTCTTCAAACTTTCATCTAAATAACTTTTCAAGATAAAAGCTTAAATAACCTTGTTTTCTTTCCAACGATTTGTTAGACTTTCCCACTTAAATGAATGAGGGAACTTTCCCGTCATCTTCAATATTTAATGCAAGCTTGTAAAGCTGTAAATCTTTAACATGCCAATACTCAGATTCAATATTGGTTAGATGCTCTCTTATTTTTAATGAAACTGAAGGAAGTAGTTCACCTAATTTTCTCACTATTTCATCGATATAATGTTCATGAATATCATAGTAATCTCCAAAAGCTTTTTGGCTTTCTGAGAAATAGTCACTAATTGACTTTAAATTCCACTGAATTTGAAAATGTAAACATAAAAAACGCATATTTTCGTAGAAGACTTTAAGATATAGTACTCTGTCAATATCAACTCCCATAAAACAGTCTCTACCGATATTCTCTTCAATGAAATCTGTATAACGTGCGTGATTTGATAAGAATGTATTTATGTTTATACCTAGGTTTTCCCAATGTTTATCAGAAAAATAAGAAAATAGAAAATTTTCTAAAGTTGAAACTTCAAGCTTATCTTTCTTGTAAATCTTATAAGAAAATGTATCCTGTTTAATATAGGAATAGAAGTTTTTTCTAACTGACTCTTTAACTGACGAATAAAAAACTTCTTCAGTTTCTAGGTCAACAAGACATATAAAGACTGGAGTGGGAAACTTCATCCAGTAATTCGTTGTTGATATGTTTATTCCTGAAAAAGTAAAATAGTCATCTTTTGTCCACTTTATTTTTTGTTTACCTTTTAGTTGAACTGAAATAAGTTCACCTGTAACTTGATTTTGATTGTTTACTAACTCGATATAACAATCAATTCCATAGTCTCGTTCACTAACTTCTCTAATAATCCAATGGTTGGGTATATTTCTAGAGAATATTTTATAAGAACTGGCCTCAGTTACATGTTTTGCATCTCTAGTTGGTAACTCCATTTTATTATTCCTTTCCATGTTTTAACTATTTATTAGATAAGTATTATATATAAAATAGCCTAAAAATCGGGATACGATACACAAAATCTTTATTAATAGGATTTTTAGCTAAACTCATAAACATATCTATTAATTTTTTTTACCTTCTCTTGCATTTTGTAAAGTATTTTGATAATCAAATATTTTCTATATTTTAAAAGTTTATTTTTATGCCAAAGGCACTTGCCATAAATAGTACAGGATACTTTTTAGCCCATTTATTTGATTATATTTATTGATAACGGATATTCAATGTACCTTTAAATTCATTTTAATAATTGACCTCTCCTCCATTTCACATATTTATCAATTATTCTATTTATAGTATTTTTATTGCGTGCCATAATATTCTATTTTTAATATAAAGTTTGTTTACCTATTTAGTTGTATATTTTGTTGTATATTTTGTACATCTATTTCTAATTGAGATAATTTGCTAACATTTAATTCCAATATTTTATATTCTCTTTGAATGTATTTTTCCCTTTTGTTAGATAAATGATTAAGAATATCAAATTTTCTTTCATAAAGTATAGTGTATAGAAGAGATGCAACAATTGGAAATGCAGCAAATATCCATGCCCATTGCTCCATAACATTCCACTCAAATTTATAAATAAAGATAAAAAAGCATACATAATATCCGATAATTAAACTACCCCAAATAGTTTTATACCTATCAATTTGTTTACTAGAGTTTTCATCTGCAATTTTTTTTAATTTTTTTAATGCTTCTAGTTCACTATTTTTACTTTCTAGTAACTCTTTTTTTTGTTCTTCCGTTAATTCTCTTATTGACTTAATATCATCTTTTAGTTTTGCATTTTCTTCTTCACTTTTAATAGCTTTATTCTTAAATTTGTCTTTTTCATATTTATATTTCTCAATATCTTTAATACTTAATGTATCTAAAATATCTGATAAACTCTCTTGTGATATTTCTTCAGGTTGTTTAACTTCAGATTTTAAATTAATAATTGTATCAATAATTTCGTCTTTATCTATTTTGCCATTTTGTACCAGTTGTTGTAATTCAGAATATTTTTTATGTACATTATTATTAATATTGTTTGATAATACTATTTGTGCTTTTGTAATTACGTCAAATATTTTTGGAAAATTAGTATTACCAAATCCTTTATTTAGCTTTAACCAAAATTTATTTATTAAAAAATCTAAATGCGTAACTAAAGGTACTTCTCCTTGTGTTTTGAGATATTGATTCCATGCAATTTTAAAAATTTTTGAATTTCCACTAAGTAAAATATACCCAATATTGTAAAAACTATTGTTAAATCTTTCTGCTCTTAATATATTAATAGAATTTAATTTATTTAAAGAATTACTTATTTCATATTCTTCATAGGGTGTATTTTTTTCTAAATCTTGTAATAAATCTTGACTTATTAGGTTGTATTTATAAGTATTATCTGTTATATAGTTTTCTGTCGTATCAATATCAATATTATAAGTTTCTAATAATTTAAAAAAGCTGGTTTTTTTTGAAATAATATCACTACCTTTAGAACATCCTTCAATAATGCTATTCATTGCTGTTTTTGAAGGATCGATTTTGGTTGGTTTATCTAAAAGGTATGCAGCTTTTTTAAAATATCCGTTAATCTCATCTTCAGTTGTTTTAAAATATTTAAAAAATATTTTTCTATTGCTTGAATTTATTTCTTTTACAAGTTTATAAAAATCTTCAAATAAACTTTTATACAGTTCTCCATTATAACCTGCAAAATGAAATAATATTTCAGTGTCTAAATAAATTACTAAATAATCAACTAGTTCTTTTCTTTTTTGTGTGATTTCGCCATACCTCACTCCTGAATATAAAATCACACCTTCTCTGATAATATTTAATTGTTTTTTAAAGTCTAAATTATTTTGATTTGATATTATAAAACTACTAATATCTTCATAAAATTTATTTTCAAAGCCATTCTCATTTAATAAAAATGAGCTAAAGCTTTGTGAAATCTCATATTTATCATTTTGTGTTAATATTTTATGACTTTTTCTTTCTATATATGAGTATAGATTAGCAATTATTTGTTCATTATTTTCAATAATTTTTTCTTGTTTATTATCAACGATTAGATTTTCACTACTGGCATCATAGCTTATGCTATAGTAACCTTCTGACTTTTGTACACCTAGTCTTTTTAAAGCTGTTCTAATTATTGACTCTGGAATTTCAAAATCAAAATCTTCTTTCAAATTTAAATATATATCTTGTGCTGTAAATCTCAATAAATTTTTTGTTTTAATTGAACTTTTTATAAATTCAATAATAATGTCATAGTTGTCTTTTTTAGAATCATATAGTTCTTTATATACTGCATAAGAAGCAAGATTTTTGGATATTGATAGTTCTGTCTTATTCATTTATTAACCTATTTGTATATAACTATTTATTAAATATATATATTATATATAAGTTATCCTAAATAAATAATATTTAAATATCGTATATTAAAAAAACACCTCTAAATAAGGTATTTATAAAAAATTGATACACAAAGATAAGTTATAAAATGCATCTTTTTATTTTATTTAAAAATTTAGTTTCAATTTTTTTACTCACTAACTTAGAATTTTTATTTATTAAATAAAAATTCTTATTTGGATGGAATTTAAGAAATAGTATCAATAAAGATGATATTAAAGAGTTTAATCATTTTGTTAAATGAAGTAGATGGAAAAATCATAATACTTAATAAATATTTAATGTATAAGGTCATACAATTTTCCGAAACCATTATTAAATGAGTGCCTATGCTATTGATTAATTATTTTTATAATAATATATTGTTCATTTTGATAAAAAACTTTTTCATTTTTTTTGATTTTTAATTTACTCATTTTAATCCTTTGGGATTAATTGTTGAAGCCATTGTAATTTTTTTTGTAAAATCTACACATCTAGGATTATTAAATACCAAGTTCCAAATATATGGAATATATTTTAACCTATCAAATTGATTATTTGTTATTCTATCTAATAATTCTTTTATTTGTATCTGTATATTTAATTTTAGAAGTTCATTTTTGATTTTATTTTCTATTTCTTTATTTTCTTTAATAAATGCGAAATTGTATATTATTTTTATATTATCCATATAAATTTTATCGATATTTGCATCTGTAAAAATAGATAATTCTAAATTTTTTTCTTTTTTGATTTTTTGTTTTTGTAATTCGATTTTTTCTTGAAGTTCTATATCATTTTGTATTTTCAATATTGGTTTTACTTCAAATACTTTTTGTGTACAATCAATATAATTTACTAATGTATCAGGAGTATATCTTCTTTTTTTATCTTGATAAGTATAATAAATATTAAAAGGTTGCTCTTTATAGC
>RRZT011828031.1_pt1 | contig 10737 bp, 11 predicted proteins | sample 2165551 | NCBI WGS metagenome assembly RRZT01 (sample SAMN10456910, study PRJNA506462) | wastewater metagenome | biome: wastewater; feature: sludge; material: wastewater sludge; isolation source: wastewater sludge with Escherichia coli K12::gfp cells carrying plasmid... | place: USA: Moscow, Idaho...
ATACATGGCTGATAGCTCTTGCACTCTATATTTTATTGTATCGTCGAGCTCTATGCTATTTTTTGATGGCTCATTTTTATTATTGCCGAATGTCTTTTGTAAAGAATGGTGCTTTTCAATGGTTGAAAAGCACTCTGCGGTCCGCTGTCTAACTGTAGTGGCAGTTTGATTTCCTTTTTTAGCAAGCAAGTCAAGATAATCAGTTATCGGTTTGATAACGAACCTTTCTGAAAGGTTAAAGTGAGTTTCAATGTATTCCTGCAAGTGTTTTTTTACAAAGAGTTTGTTTATCACTTTAGGTTCATTTTCGCTTTCTTTAAGAAGACCATCTAATCTTAGCCAGTGGTCAAGATGATAGTAAATTGATTCTTTAGATGAATCAGATTGAAATATGGCAATATCGGCACACAATATCGGTATTAACGCATTCCTAATATAAATCTGTGTCATGTGCTCATTAGACCTAAGGTTAGGCATCAGGGGGGTTCTGAGTACGGTATTGCACAGACTCTCTAGAATATCGATATGATTACTGAGCATTAATGGAGGAAGGCTAACACCCGTATGAAGGTATGCAGTGATCTTGTTTAGTGTTACCTCTTCAACTCCATATTCTGCAAAGTGTCTTCTGTGAGAATCGTACTTTGTTCTATAGCGCATTTCAGATTTACGGCCCTTGGGCCATAAACCCAGAGCATCGGAAAGAAAATACATCAAGTTGGCAAAAACGTGTGTTGCGTGTTCGTGCATATGTCAGTTCCTTAGTAAAGGGCATGAGATCGATGGATGTACATCTGCTGTCTTGACACCTGGTAGATAACGCCAATGTAAATATAATGTTTCAATTTTACCAACATCATACAACCTTGTTTTGTGGTCAAAAAACAAACAAAAAGAGAAAATCTTGGGTCCTCAGTTTGCCTCCGTGAGATTAACGCTTCTTTGGAGAATGATGCGAGTCGCTAGTTCACATAACCAAGAAGGAAATCATCAAATGCGAGACCCCAAGAACGTTGAGTATGTTGATCGGATTATCAGATTGCCTGAGCTGCTAGCCATGATTGCTTCTAGCAGGTCAACGGTTTACGAAAAAATCAATGAGAAATCTCGTCGTTATGATCCGTCTTTCCCAAGACCAATTAGGCTCTCCTGCTCGGCTAGATCAGCCATAGGCTGGCGCTTGAGTGAAGTACAACTATGGATTGCTACCCGTTAACGCATTGCTAAGGAGTGACCTTATGAACCTTGATCGGATACTGGAAAGGCTGCCGCCATCGATACTCGCTGTAATAGTGCTCTTGCACCGTATAACCAAGGCTCCTCTGCTACTGATCCTCTCAGAGTTGCTTAGCGTGATGAGTATTGTAGCGCAACAGCTGGTAGACATTAGTCCTAAGAAAGGAATGGTTTTTCCCACATCATTATTTTTTATCGTATTGGCAAGCTCAGGTGAGCGAAAAAGTACGATAGATAAATACTTGATGAAGGTAATTTATGAATTTGAAAAAAGTATGCTCGAGGCCTACAGGCGTGAATATGAAGAGTTCAAGGTAGAGTCGGAGCTGTGGGAGATAAAAAAAACTGCAATCACTACTGCACTGAAAAGAATGAGCTCACAGGGGAGTACGGAATTCAGCGAGCTTGATGAAAAATTTAAGGTCCATATGAGAAGCAAACCCATGGAACCACAGAAAAAACGTATGTTGGCTAATGATGCCTCTACTGCAGCATTAAAGAAAATGCTCATCGGGCATGAGGTTTCTCTTGCTCTAATGTCAGATGAAGCTGGCTCCATTTTTAATGGTGACTTGCTGAAAGATTCTGCGCTTTTTTGTTCTCTGTGGTCTAACCAACCACTAATAATTGATAGGGCTAATAACTCAAGCGCCAAAATCGAAGGGGCTCGGTTAACAATGAGCCTGATGATCCAACCTGAACTGTTCAACACCTTTAATGAACGTCACGGGGAGACCATGCGTAGTTCAGGTTTTTTCTCAAGGGTATTTTTTTGCCAGCCTGAATCTGAAATTGGTAAGCGATATGAATACGGCTTGGTTACACAACACAACATGATGCCGCTCGATGATTTTTACGCAACTGTTCATCGCCTTTTAGCATTAGGAGAAGAACGAGTCACACGAGGCGATAAACGTGATGTATTAACGTTATCTCCTGATGCTGAGTGGCTATGGCTGGAGAAGTACAACCAAATTGAAGCTGCGATGGCTAAGGGGCAATGGCTTGAGGAGTACACGGAGTTTGGTTCTAAATTTATGGAGCAGGCGACCCGGTTGGCGGCAGTACTGCATGTCATTAGTCATGCTCAGAAGATAGAACCTGTTGTTGAGAAAGAAACGATGAAAACTGCGATTCAGCTAACAGAACTATATTTTGAACATGCGATGAATCTATTCAAATCATCTGCATCCTTTACGCTGCCGGACCGTCGTGGTGCCGAGGTACTATTAAAATGGTTATACGATAACTTCAATGGTATGCCGATTAAAAAAAGTACGATTAGACGTTGTGGCCCTTATAGCATTCGGAATCAAAAGGGGCTGGCTGAAGCAATTAACATACTCCTCGCAGAGGAACACATAATTTGCTTTAAGAAAAAGCAATCTATTAGTGTTATTCTGTCGTACAGGAAGCATCCATTTCTTAGTAATGGATTAGAGAATCCTATGGTTTTTAAAGACATAAGTGGCCCCTATGGTGAGCCCTACTATGGTAGTAATATCTCAAGGTTTTATAGCGGGAGAGGAGGTATCAGCTTACAAAATAATACGGCAGTTCCAAGCATTGAAGACTTGATTGATCCTGATGAATTGGGTAAACAATTTGTCTTCTAATCGAAAATAACTTCAGAGTTGATATTTATCACGTTATTTAACGTGTAATTCATTACGGGCCTTATATGGCAAGACTTGAGCTTATTACATTATTTAATTGATGGGGAGAATGTGTCCGGTATATGTATTATATAAAGTATGTTTACTGCATATCAACAAAGCATATCTGATATATATCGATAAACCATATGTAATCATACGCGTTATACGCCCTGTAACAGGGACTACATTATAGTCTATATATCCCCTCTCTCTTGAGAGGGGAGGATTAAATTTTATTTAAAACACTGACTCACGTTATTGTGTTAGGCATAACATTTTCAAACACTTAGCATTTAGGAGTGATCATTATGTATGACAAAATATTATTAACCAATATGGAATTTGAAGCACTGTTGCAGAAATGCATATCTGGATATGGGCCAATGAACCTGGATTATCTGGCGCGTAGTGTAGACTTTACAGCTCAAGTATTAACAGAGACGCCTAGAGTCTTTGCTATTCGATGCGATTTAAGGTTCGCAGTGGATACCACTGCATACGACCTGGATCAGCTTACCTGCCTGCAGCGCACTGACCCGGCGGTGATCACACGCTTCATGGAATCCCTTAAAAGCCAGATCAAAGCAAACCATAAACGTAACAACCGACGAGGGGAGCCTCGTCTACCTGCTTACATCTGGTGCAGGGAAAAGGAGTTATCAGCGCACCACCATTACCACGTCATGCTGTTCTTCCACAGAGACGATTACGCCTATCTGGGCAACTATTTAGAAAGTGATGGTGATAACATGGGGGTGAGGATACAGAAAGCGTGGTGTAGTGCACTAAACTTACCGCATCCAGAGCATGCTCACTTGGTTCATTTTCCTCCCAAAGGGACTTATGGACTATTTCGCAATGCGGCAATTAATCGAGATAAAATCTATCATGACTTCCTATTTCGACTAGCTTACCTGAGTAAGCAGAGTACGAAGGTTATGGATGGGCAACGAAACTTCGGTTGCAGTCAAATATGATAAGACGCTTGAGCACGTCAGTGCTCATTAGTATGCTATAGAACAATCCCTGCGTATTTAATTTAAGGATATCTATGAGTGAATTTCTGAAAGTGCTGGTGAACATCCGTAGCCTGCGGGCAGCACTGCGCGAGTTGTCTCTGGATCAGCTCAAAGAAGCCCACGAGAAAATCGAGCTGATGTATCTGGAACGGTTGGAGCACGCAGAGAAAGAGCAAGCCGCCCAAGCTGAGCACCAGCAAAAGCTGGCCGAGTTTCAAGCGATGTTGGCTCAAGCCGGTATCGACCCGACTGAGTTGGTAGGCAGTGCCCCAGCAGCCGCGACTGCGGCTAAAGCTAAACGATGTGCCAAGTGCAGCATGAAGGCAAGCTGGTGAGTGAATGCCTCGATTGGTTCGAGCAGGCTGCCAAGCAGGATCATACTGAAGCTCAGTTGATCCTGGCTCGGTGGTACAGCAAACAACCGGATGCTGATGCTGATGCCGTCAAATGGTTAGAACGTGCTGCCGAACAGGGTAATGTATGCGAGTAATAAAAATTCATACCAAATCACCCTGTAAGCCGCATTTCACCACATGAAAAATCGGACACTAAAAAATAAAGTATCATACCAGCTTAAGAATTTAGCGCTAACGATGAGAAAAAGCAGAGCAATAAAGCATCATACCAATGTTTGAAGATTTTGCCGTTTTCTCTAACGAAGTTCAGAACACTCGTGCACGGTGAATCGCAAGATTCGGCTGATGCAGAACATTAACCCAACGCAGTTTCATACCGTGCGAAATACCCAAGAACTGCAAGTCGCTCCCCGCCAACGCTGGACTTCTCAGGCAGCTTGCCCTTATCCACAGATTTGGTCTGCGGATGAGGTATGCCGGAATAACCATCCTTGCCACGCTTTGGTAGCCCAGGCCGCGTCTCAGGGGATGGAGGTGGTGATCCCGTCGAAGCGGAATCGTAAGGAAAAGCGAGAGCACGACAGGGAAATGTATAAGGTAAGGCATCTGGTAGAAATTGCCTTTCTCCACCTGAAACAATGGCGAGGGATAGCCACGCGGTATGCGAAAAACACCGCTTCGTTCGTGGCGGCTGTCCGGATCCGCTGCGTGGCATTATGGGCTGCCATCTTATGACGACAGCCTCTAGCAGGAAAACTACAGCAAAATGATGGCTCGCGCCTTTCGCTCCATCAACGAATACCAGCTTTATATATCTGATGAATACTGATCACCCCCAACAATCGAGCCTCATCAGACACCACGGGGACAGCATTGATGCGATGTTCGTGCATAAGTTCCAGTGTGGCAGCCGCCAGACCGTCCGCTTGGACCACCACCGGTGTTCGGGTCATCAGCTCGGTGACACAGGTATCCAGGGGCAATGTTTTTTCCAAAGAGCGCCGCAAATCACCATCCGTGAAAACTCCCAAGATGCTGCCCTGATCACTACTAATCACTACTAGCCCAAATCCACCACGACTCAAAGCCACAATGGCATCCCTCAAGGATGTGTCTGCAGAACAAACTGGTATTGGTAGCTCAGGGTCTAATATATCCTTGTTGCGTAGCAACAATCGGGCACCCAGGCTACCGCCCGGGTGAGAAACTGCATAGTCCTGCTCGTTGAAATCGCGAATGCGCATAGCACTGATGGCAAGGGCATCGCCCATCATCAGGGTGTTGATGGCACTGGAAGTCGGCGCCAGACCGAGAGGACAGGCCTCCTGCTGGACGCTGATGTCGATGACGTGATCGGCCTGTCGCGCCAGATAGGAGTCGAGCTTGCCGGTGAAACCGATCACCACCAGACCCTTGTGCTTGAGCAGCGGCAGCATGGTCTTGAACTCGCCGGCCTCGCCGGAGTTGGAGATCATGATGACCAGATCCCCCTTGGTGATCATGCCCAAATCGCCATGCAGCGCCTCGGCGGGATGGACGAAAAAGGCGGGCGAGCCGGTCGAGGCCAGGGTCGCGGCAATCTTCTTGCCGATATGGCCGGACTTGCCGATGCCGGTGACCACTATCTTGCCCGTACAAGCAAGGATGGCCTCGCAGGCCGAGACGAAGGAATCATTGAGCCGAGAGCACAGCCTTTGTGCCTCGGCCAGTTCGATACTCAGGGTTTCATGAGCGTAGCGCTGGATCTGTTCACGCATGACGAAGGGAACCTCTGGGGATTGGGGGGAGTTCAGACCAGCACCACCTGGATGCCATGCTGCTCCAGCGCCTGCCGGTCAGCATCGCTGATGCCCTTGTCGGTGATGATGATGTCGATCTTGTCGATGGGCACCACCACGTTGGGCGTCTTGCGGCCGAATTTGCTGGAGTCGGTCACCACGATGATCTGCCGTGCCGCCTGGCACATGGCCTGGCTCACCTGATATGCCTCGTTGAAGGTGGTGGTGCCCTGCTCGACATCGAAGCCGTCGGCGCCGATGAACAACTTGTCGAAGGTGAATACGCGAAAGGCCTGCTCTGCCTGGCTGCCATGAAAGGAAGCGGAGCGTTTGCGGTAGGTGCCACCCGGCATCAGCAGCGTCACGTTGCTGTCCAGCGCCGCTGCTTCATTCATGATGTGCAGGCTGTTGGTCATCACCGTCAGCGCTACCCGCTCTGCCAGCCAGGGCACCATCTGCAGGGTGGTGCTGCCACTGTCGAGAATGATGGACTCGCCATCCCGGACCAGGCTCGCGGCCCTGGCGCCGATGCGCTGCTTGGTGTTCAGATTGAGCACGGTTTTCTCGTCCATGGAGTGATCTTCCAGCGCCGGCTGGGTGAACGCCTCGGCGCCGCCATAGCGGCGGACTACCAGCTGGGCCTGCTCCAGATGCCGCAGATCGCTGCGCACCGTGGCGCCGGTGATGTTGAAATGGGCGGCCAAATCGTTGACTGACGTTCTGCCATGTTCGCGCAGATAACGCACCAACATTTCTCGACGAGTTTCAATGGACATACCTGAATCCCTATATGCTGAATTTAAAAAGCCATAGGCTTCATTTCCTAAGAATGTACACTGAAATTTTCATAATGAAAATTATATGACAACCGAATTGTCATTTTATTGACAGCGCGCAGGTTACCGCTTCGCGTACCGGCGGTGCCAGTTCGGCCAGTTGTCGCTCGGTCAGCGGGATACGGGCATGCACCAGAGTGTCCAGCGTCTGGGGTCTGGCGAAGATGGTCAGGCCACGCATGATTTTGGCATCGACAATCACGCCGTTGGCATCATGGGCCAGCACCACCAGGGTGCGCGGGCGCCAGCGGGAGGCCGTGCGGCCGATCTTCACCGAGCCTTTGAGGCTCATGTCCTGCAGCATGCGATTGAAAGCCCGTACCTGAAAAAAGCCCAGGCCGATCTGCAATCCCCAGGCCACCAGGGCAAACACGATCAGAAGATTAATGGCATCCATTTAGCACCTCACAATGAAAAAAGGCAGTGTACGACACACTGCCAAAAGATTAGGTTCTCAGGAGTTTCCCACACAGTTGGAACTAGAGCATCACCTGACCACTAGAACATCACCTGACCACCGGTAATGTTGATGGACTGGCCGGTGCAGTAGCTGGCCTCGTCGCTGGCATAGAACTTCAGCACGTTCAGTACGTCCTGGAAATCGCAGCCACGCTTGAGCGGCACCTTGTCGATATAGACCTGCTCCACCTGATCCTCGGGGATGCCCAGCTTTTTCGCGTATTGCGGCAGCAGGGACTGGAACATGGGACTCTTGAGCAGGTTGCCCAGCATCAGGGAGTGGACGGTGATGTTGTGCTCGGCCAGGTCCAGCGCCAGCGATTGGGTCAGACCGACACCGCCAAACTTGGCTGCCGAGTAGCCGGAGTTGTGCTTGGAGCCCACCTTGCCGGACTTGGAGTTGATCTGGATGATGCGGCCGCCATTTTGGCGGATCATCACCTTGGAAGCCTCACGGGCACACAGGAAGTAACCGGTCAGGTTCACCTCGATGGAGCGGTACCAAGCATCCAACGGGAACTGATCGATCTTGGCCGCGGTCGCCGTGCCGGCATTGTAGACCAGCAGGTCGATGCGCCCGAAGCGATCATCGACGGCACCGACCATGCGCTGCACATCCGCTTCCTGGGTGGCATTGGCCTGCACGGCCATCACGTTCTCAGCACCATGCACCTCGGCGATTTCGCTGGCGGTGAGCTTGGCGCTGTCGGCGTCCATATCTGCGACTGCCACCCGATAGCCGGCCTCGGCCAGCCCCTTGCAAAGGAAGGCGCCCAGACTTTTACCGCCGCCAACTACCAGTGCTACTTTTGACATGTTACTCTCCTCGATTGCTGTATCTCGCGCCCCCCTGCTTCGAGCCGCTAACTCAATGATGCAGGGGGAGCGTGAGTCTTGATTGTTCAGTTCAGTTCAAACGTGATTTCGGTGCCGATTTCCAGTTCCGGGACTGTCGGGCAAGTGCCGCTCACATGCACGGTTCCTGGGTATTCCGCTTCATCGGCGCCATCGAAACGGATGGTGATGTGACCCAATTCGCCGAGGTTCTGGTTGACTACGTCGCCTACCGCCGTGATGGGAAAACGTGTCTGACCCAGAACGAAATCCCCTCCCACCTTGATGTCATCCAACAGCGCTGCGTGCGGATGGATGTAGCAGTAGTCCGCTACGTCTGCCGGGGCATTGTCATCGAACAGTATCATCATGTTGTCATCCAGGGCTTCGGCAGCAAACTCGCCGATCTTGGTCACTTGGGTTTGGTACAACATAGTCATTTCAGTCCTCGTTTGAGCGTTATTGGTAGATGAAGTAGGAGGCGAGCCAGGCCAGCAGTACGGTCGGCGCTCCGGTCAGGAACCGTGAGTAAAGCACGGACGGCACCCCGATTTGGACTGTTTTCGGCTTGGCTTCGGCCAGGCTCAGACCTACCGGGATGAAGTCACAGGCAGCCTGGGCATTGATGGCGAACAGGGCCGGCAGTGCCAGGTGCGGCGGAATGTTGCCAAGACCGATCTGGGTCCCTACCAGCACACCGATGACCTGCGCGATGACGGCGCCCGGGCCAAGGAAGGGTGACAGGAACGGGAAGGAACAGATCAGCGCCAGGGTCATCAGGCCAACGGGACTCTTGGCCAGCGGGATCAGGGCATGTGCAATCACATCACCCACCCCGGAGGCCAGGATGACCCCGATCAACATGGACACGAACGCCATGAAGGGCAGGATGGAGCGCAGCACCGTATCGATGGTTTCGCGGCCGGCCTGGAAGAAGGTGGACATCACCCCGCCCATGCCGATGCCGATGCGGGCCAGCAGGCTGTCGCTCTGCTCGCTCAGCTTCTTGCTGCTGTCATATTGCGGCGCTTCTTGTTTCGCCGCTTGTTTCGGCTGGCTAGGCGCATTCCCGGCCTGGGCTTGCAGCTGGATGTTGTCCGGCTGCACGCCAGAGACATAGATATCCTCCTCGATGAAGTTGGCCAGCGGGCCGCTCTTGCCGGTGGAGTGAATGTTCACCGTCGGGATCCGCTTCTTGGGGTAGAGGCCGCAACGCAGGGTGCCACCGCAATCGATGACGGCGACCGCGATCTCGTCATCCGGGATGGAGGTCTTGAAACCGTCCACCGCTTCCATGCCGGAGAGTTCGACCATGCGGTCCACGATGTCCGGTCGGGTGCCCGCGGTGATGTAGAGGACCTTCTTGCCCGGCTCGATGTCGATGGTCAGAGGACCACCCCAGCCGCCGCTGCCTTTGGTGATGTACAATGAATTTGCCATGATGTCTGCTCCTGGTTGGCTTACTCGGCTACGCGAATGTGGACGTCAGTGCTGAGGCGAACGCCTTGCTGTTTTTCCACCATGGCGGTAGTGAAGTCGGTCACCCAGCCGCGGAAGAAGTTGCTCACCATACCGACCAGCAGGTAGCTGATGGCCAGGGGAGCCAGCGGCATGCCCAACGTGGTCAGGCCATTGGCAATGCCCAGATAGACGAACAATTCACCGGGGTTGATGTGCGGGAACAGGCCATTCATGGAATGACAGCTGTAGGATGCGGCTGCGTAGTAGGACGGCTTGTAACGCTCCGGCAGGAAGCGACCCAGGCTCAGTGTCATGGGGTTCATGAACACGAAGGTGCCGATGACCGGCAGTATCAGGTAGCGGGACACCGGGTTGCCGGCGCTCTTGGCAGCCAGGCGCTCCACCCGCTCCTGTCCGATGAACTGGATCAGGGCGTTCATCGCCACCATCAGCGAGATCAGCAACGGCAGTATGCCGGTAACCATGCCGACAAAGACGTCTCCGCCTTTTTGGAATAGTGCAATGAACCATTCCGCTGCATGAATAATTACATCCATGGTGTAGTCCTCAAGTTGACTCCATCTGTGAAGGGGACACGTCCTGCCGTTGATAAGGTGCCGGACGTGCGGTTGGTTCCAGGTTGCAGCTGTTCGCTTATCGTGTTTGGCTGGCGACCCGGTAAGTTGATATTTTCACACTGAACGTCACTTTGCTAATTTTGGTTTTCATAATGTGACCAAGTTGGCGTTTTTTGTCCAGCCTAGAATGCCTGTTCCCGCTACGGTTGCTTCGCTGGTTTTCAAACGGGGCAACGACATCCCCACTCCCTGAGGCGCCCCAACTGCCCCTCCCTCCCCATACACACATCGCGGCCGCACAATGGCACCTCGGGCGCAATTAAACATATCCTACTGTTTTATATATGCTTTATTTTGTGCGCGCTTTAAATTGGTGATTCAGATCACGCTTATTTTTGCGGCATATCGATAACCGTTAGCAACCTAGCCTGGACCGCGATCCGGTTTAGATCGTTCTGACCTGGCACGAACTGAGCGAGTTCGCCGCCCGTGAGCGCAGGAATGACAGCAATAGCCTCACCG
>RRZT011791724.1_pt1 | contig 10736 bp, 9 predicted proteins | sample 2165551 | NCBI WGS metagenome assembly RRZT01 (sample SAMN10456910, study PRJNA506462) | wastewater metagenome | biome: wastewater; feature: sludge; material: wastewater sludge; isolation source: wastewater sludge with Escherichia coli K12::gfp cells carrying plasmid... | place: USA: Moscow, Idaho ...
CCGAAGGTGGCGGAATCGGGCAGAGTGACTGTGCCGCTGGCAGTGCCGTTTTTGACACCAGGGTTGGAGAAGGTCGTGTCGGCATCCATAGTATGCTTAATCTTTGTGCGGTAGAGCAGCGCGGCGGAGGTGTTTTCGTTAAAGTCATACATCAAGGAGAAGATACCGCCGACTCTGATGCTGGTACCGTCGATTTTCATCTGAATACCACCAATTGGGAGTGTCTTTTCCATGACCAGCCCCATGTAGTTGATGTCCACGCCGACAGCGGCGGAGAGCCTGGGGGTCATTTTCCAAGCATATGTGGGCTGAACGGTGACGCCCTTAATGCCGGAATAGGTGGTATCATAGCGTCCCGGCCAGCTCTTGTCATATTCAATCTGGTTGCCGTAACGGGAATAGATGGCGATGCCCCACCAGGAGTTCTCTCCCGCCTTGGTGGCGTAGAACATGCTGGGCAAAATAGCCGGACTGTAGCTGTTCGTCCATTCGGTGTTTTTACCTGTGTTCAGAGGGCCAAGGCCGGAGAAGGTGGTGTTGTTCGCCGGGTTAACCCAAGTTGTGCCGATACTAAAGTACGAACCGTCAAGCTTGGTGATAGCCGCGGGGTTATAGCCCAGAACGGAGGGGTCGTTTTCTCCGAACATGTAGTTGTCCCCCATCGCCACACCTGCCGGGCTCCATTCATAAACACCGAAACCCTCCGCGAACGACACAGAGGGAACGGCTAGGACAATAAATAATACCATTGCTGCCAGCGATTTTTTTAAAGACATCTGCTCGAATTTCTTCTGCCTGTTAGTCTATTTTTAAATGACCGAAATTGGGGTGTTTCTGCCCCAAGCTCGGAGTTATGACAGATATTTCAATTTCCACGGGAATGCGCCCCGAATAGTACTCGGTGAAGTCAGCTAAGGTGCGCGATTCCAGGTAGCGAATCAAGGCTCTGGTCAATTCATCAAGCATATCACCGATGAAGCAGCTGTGTCCCTTGCAGCCGTCAAGGCCGCAGCCTCTGGACTCAAAAGCTCCGCCAAGCAGCTCAAATATTTCTCTCAGGGGAGTCTCCTCCGGCACGCAGTCAAACTTGTAGCCGCCGCCCGGTCCTCTCATAGACTTGATAAGCCCGCCTTTGTTGAGTCTTTGAAGAACTTTTGAAAGGTGTGGTTCCGGAGTGCCTAACGCCGCTGCTATCTCTACAGTGGTAAAACATTTGTCAGGCTCTTTTGCCAGATAACCCAGAGCGTGCAGCCCTAAAATAAGAGGCTCGGGCAGTCCGACGATAGGATTCATAAAAATTCCTCCCATAAAATATAATAATGGAATAGTGGATATTTTATTCCACTTATAGATATCCGTCAATAGAACAAGATATGCAATTTCGAAGTTTATACTGAATTAAGTTTTCGCTGCCTCATGTTATTATCTTTAAGCAGATTGGTGTTTGACAGACACATTTGCATCAGTCGCTTATTTTACCGGCATGATGCTTATACTCGTCATTTATTTAAGATTATCTTCATTAATTATTTTGATATTACTGTGAAAGCAGGTGCCGAATATGTCTATTGACTTGATAACTCTTTTTGACAGCCAAAATCCCTGTTGGACCAAGGAACTTTTTATCACTGCGGGGGAAAACCCCTCTGAGCTTGATGAGCTTGAGAGCATGGGGCTTATCAGTTTAGTGGATAATATTTACGCCCTTACGGAAAAAGGGCAGGAAAAATTCCGCGAGCGGCAAAAGGAGTTGTACCTTGACACTTCCGCCGGAGATATCGGCGTTAACCGCCCGCTTGCGGCAAAACGCACCAAGCTTCGCCTGTTGTTAGACAGAGCCCACTCACAGAGATGGGGGATCAAAGAATTTTATTGCGGAAAGAGTTTTAGGGTCTGGCCGAAACTCGCAAAAGAGGAATTGTTTTGCCTTGATAATGGACTGAAATGGCTTTATGAATCCTCCCCTATTTACCAAAAGATGGCGGCAGAGTTCCCCTATATCTTTATCGACCGCCGGAATACCGACCTCGTGCCTGCGGAAAAGCTCCGCAGCTGGCTTGCCGAGAATTGCCCGGAAACAGACCTTTTAACCGCAGACTTGCTATATTTAAGCCGCTACGACTTTATACACTACACCGATTTTAAAGGGCACCCGAACGACCCTGACCGCATTATCAATACCGACAGGTTTTTCTTTGTCTTCGCCGAAGAGGAGATGTCCGAAAATATCGAGACCGTGGGACACTTTCACCTTTGGCTAAACACACTTCGCCGTATGGTGATTCCCGGTTATGCCGACCGAGATACGCAGGAGCAGGATAGCGTATTTTGGCTGCTTTTCGTAACAGAAAAAGAACAGCGCGCTGCTGCGCTGGCAAAAGAGCTCGCCGCTTATGACCCAGAACTGGTTAAAAATGCGAACCCATGTGAGGTGTGGACCATCTCTTTTGAGGCTCTTGAAAATGTCACCGAGAGCAAAGAGGTTATTTGGGAGCTTCTGCCGATAATTGCCCATCAGGCACAGAGGGCGATCGTTTAAAAGCACAAGTCGAAGTAAATAAAAAGGGGGATTGGCAAATGTTTATCAGCAATATGCTAGAAGCAGTAATGTTATTGTGCTTTGCCGCAGCTTGGCCGGCATCAATAATAAAATCATGGACATGCAGAACAAGAAAAGGCAAAAGCCTCTTCTTTCTGCTGATAATTCTTATCGGCTACATAGCAGGAATAGCAAAAGTGCTGGTGGGCAACGGGGCCGCTTATATGCTCATCCCCTACACCTTTAACACCGCGCTGGTAGCCTGCGATATTATGCTCTACTACAGAAACTACCGTATCGACGAGGGCAAACCGCCTCTTTTCGGCAAATAGAACAGCATAAAAATAACGCAAGATAACAAAACCCTCCGCCTGAAAAACTTACGGGGGGCTTTGTTTTTTATATCGGCATATAAATGCGCAAAAGTTACCTTAGGCGTGGCAGGGTGAGGGCTGAGGGAGCTGTGGCAAGGCCGCCTAAAGAGGTACAGCGCAATTCATGCGGAAGCATTTTTCCTGTTGCATAAACAGCGTCTACCGTTTCATCAATCGGCACAGGATTGACGTAGCCGCCCAAAATCATATCGGCGCAGACAAAAGCCTGCGAAGCAAAAGAGCCGTTCCTTGTGTGGCAGGGAATCTCCACTGTCGTCTGAACGAGATCACAGACCAAGCCCATCGCGTTTTGGAACATTATTGAAGCAGCATCGCACGCCTGTTCAGCACTGCCGCCGACCGCCTCGACAACCATGGCAGCTCCCATTGCTCCTGCGGCACCTATTTCAACTTGACAGCCGCACACCTCGGCAGCGAAGGTACCGCGTACGGCAAGTACCCAACCGGCGGCTCCCGCCGCCCACATCGCCCGCAGCACCGTGGCCCTCGCAAGTTTCATATCTGCCAGCAGCGTCACTGCAATTCCGGGAATAACCCCTGCTGAGCCGCCTGTAGGCGCGGCGCAGACGATGCCCTGCCCACTGTTTACCTGCATAGCCGCCATTGCCCTTGCCGCAGCTCTGGTATGTATGCCCCCTAAAGCAAGGCGTCCTTCACGCTCCGCCGCCATGATTTTAGCTGCCGATGGGTTGAGAAGGAGCATCTGCGGCGTATCGCAGGAAAGCCCCAACTTCACCGAAGCTTCCATCACCGCAAGACGTCTGTCCATCTCTTCGTTAAGAACCTCTTTGGGTGTGCGAAGCAGAGCAGATTCGTACTCCAAGGCCGCCTCACCGAGTGAGAGCCCGCGCTTATTTGAGTAGCTTATCATTTCCGCACCGGAGCAATACATCGCGTCCCCGCGGATGGGGAAAAATACCGGCAGTGCGCGGCGAACATTACTGACGCCGTCAAGAACCCGCAGTTTATCAAAAAGAGGCTGATCTATCGGACTATCTCCCTTTAGGGAGCAAAAATATCTTCCAGCAGCTTCCGTTACGCTTAGTGCGCCGTGAGCGGATAAGCTCTCACAAACAGCTTTATCATTTGCTTCAAAGGTAAGATAATAATAGTCTCCCGTCATTTCAACGGGATGTCCGTCCACAAAGCGGAACCTAAGCCCGCCGCCGCCTGTGGAGTCAGCAACAGCGGTAAAAGCAGAGCCATCCTTCATCTGTGCCTCTATTTTTATGCTGTTCGGATGTCCTGATTCCGAAAAACTTTCCTGCTTAAATTCCACCTCAACTCCAAAATCCTTATACAGCTCAAGCGCTTTTTTAAACCTCGGATCTGTGAGCGGCAAATCTAGGATACCCATTATCAAAGCCAAATCACTGCCCTGATCATGATAACACTCAGCAATGGAAGAAGCCGGCTCAAAAGTGAATGAAACATACAAGGGAAGCCCGCCCATCATGCTTTGGCAAATACGTCCTATATGATAAGGACCGGCTGTGTGCGAGCTGGAAGAACCAGGCATTACAGGACCAACTACATTATTCAAAATACTTGTTGGTAACATCTTGCAGCCTCCTCTGTCGGCAGAATATACTATTAATTATAGAGTATATCATTTACAGCCTTTCTTCAGATAGATTTACAAAAAAAACCTTAGATTGTAAAATAATTCACTATTATAACCTTTGGAAATAAGGGTTGTGTAAAACCCAATAGTTCATTACAATGCACCACAAGAAATTTGCTTTCTTACAAAATATAAACTCAAAAGGAGTTCTTAAAATTGACCAACACCGAAAGCCGCACCTTTTCAGCCTTTCTCAAACGAAAAGGGGTGGAGCTCACCTTTAAGCGTTACTTTGTGGACGCTCTCGGAGCAATGGGGGTCGGGTTGTTTGCCTCACTGATCACAGGGCTGATTCTCAAAACGATAGGTTCGAAAGCAGGCATACCAATATTGGTTGAATTCGGCGGTCTGGCAAGCTCAATGGTCGGCCCGGCAATAGCAGTCGCCATAGCTCAGGCTCTTCGCGCTCCGGCGATGGTTGTTTTTTCATGCGCCGCCGTCGGTTTTGCCGGAAACACTTGGGGAGGTCCCGTGGGCGCTTTTCTCGGTGCGGTATTCGCAGCGGAATTTGGCAAAATAGTCTCCAAAGAGACAAAAATTGATATCATCGTCACCCCTGCCTTGACTATCATCGCCGGAATGGGGATAGCAAAGCTGGCTGGCCCAACAGTAAGCGCCATGATGACTGGACTGGGAATCATTATCATGAACGCCACAGAGCTCCAGCCGGGGCCGATGGGAGCTATTGTCGCCGCTATAATGGGAATGATCCTCACTCTGCCAATATCAAGTGCAGCTATAGCAGTAGCTTTAAATCTGTCGGGACTCGCTGCCGGAGCCGCTTGCGTGGGCTGCTCCACACAAATGGTGGGATTCGCGGTAATGAGTTTTAAGGAAAACGGCGTCTCAGGGCTTCTCTCTCAGGGCGTAGGCACGTCAATGCTGCAAATGCCAAACATTGTGCGTCACCCGATGATTTGGGCACCGCCAACAATCGCCAGTTTCATTCTGGGACCAATATCCACACTTGTATTTAAGATGGAGAATATCCCCTCCGGCGCAGGTATGGGCACAAGCGGATTTGTAGGGCAATTCGGCGCCATCGATGCCATGGGGAGCTCCCCATCCGTAATAATACAAATAGGGCTGATGCACTTTTTACTCCCCGCCGTTCTCACCCTGATGATTGCGGAAATAATGAGAAAAACCGGGCTGATCAAAGAGGGAGATATGAAGCTGGATCTGTAAAAAAACAAGCCCCTCCCTCTTGAGGTAAAGCAGGGGCTTAGATTATTTCTTTAACTCTGCCGACCCGTCCGTCTGTCAGCATCACTTTGATACCATGGGGATGGGTCGGGCTTTTTGTTAAAATTTTCATCACTGTTCCGCGAGTAAGCCTCCCGCTACCCTGGTCGCATTTCAGCACGATATCCACCACCGCGCCGATTTTAATATCTCCGCGCCTCATTCGGTCCATTAGTAAGCACCCTCTCAGAAGACAATAACGCCATTATACCAGCCTCCGCACAATAAGAAAAAAACAAGCAAAAACGAAGACATCTTACATTCGGAAATTTTACGTAAAATTTTCCAAGCATCTCCTCCAGCAGGAGTATAATCAATCTGCTATATAACCATACCGTTTGATTTGAGCAATTGTTGAGACTATTGCTACGCGACAGCCGCTATCCCCACTTGCCAAGTCATCGGCAAAGACAATGGAGGGATAAGTATGGCACACAACCTAACTCACGGCTCGCCCTATTCCAGACTCACGGAGAGGCTGAACCGATTCCCGCAGGGAGCGCCTGCGTCAAAACTACTTTTTGACATTCTGAAAATTTTAATGACCGAGCAGGAAGCAGGGTTAATGGCCCAGCTTCCCATAAAACCGTTTAACGTCAAGCAGGCTGCAGAAATCTGGAAGATATCAGAATGCGAGGCGCACAAAATTCTTGATGAGCTGGCGTCACGAGCCATCTTGGTGGACATTGAGCAAAACGGTGAACAAGTTTACGCCGTTCCCCCTCCGATGGCCGGCTTTTTTGAATTTTCTCTGATGCGCATCAGAGACGACATTGACCAGAAAGCCCTCAGCGAATTGTTTTACCAATATATAACAGTAGAAGAGGACTTTATGCGCGACCTTGTCTGCGGCGGCGACATACAGATGGGACGGATTTTCGTCAATGAACCGCAAATACCAGATGAATACGCACTCCACGTCTTGGATTATGAGCGAGCGACAAACGTCATCGATACCGCCTCACACATTGGCGTCAGTATGTGCTACTGCCGCCACAAAGCGATGCACGCAGGCACAGTCTGCGATGCTCCAATGGATATCTGCATGACCTTCAACACCACCGCCGCAACATTGATAAAGCATGGACACGCGCGGGAAATTGAAACTGTGGAATGTAAAGACCTGCTGACACAGGCATATGAGCACAACCTGGTACAGTTCGGCGAAAATGTGCGCCGCAGTGTAAATTTCATTTGTAACTGCTGTTCCTGCTGCTGCGAAGCTCTGCTGGCAATCAAAAGATTCGGCGTTGCTCAGACAATCTGCTCCAATTTCATCACCCGTGCTGCCGCAAGCGGATGCGTGGGCTGCGGAAAATGCGCCGCGATCTGCCCTGTGAACGCCATCGAAATGAGTGGCGAAGGCAAGGAGAGGCACGTATTTGTCATACCTGAAAAATGTATCGGCTGCGGAGTATGCATTAAACATTGCCCGACAAAGACACTTATCCTGGAGCCCCGTCCGCACAGAATGATAACTCCTCTTGATACAGCCCACAGAGTCGTAGCGATGGCTACAGAACGAGGGCTGCTGCAAGAACTTATCTTTGACAACAAGGTGATGTCCAGCCACAGACTGCTGGCCGGCGTTCTCAGTGCTATTCTCAAGCTGCCAGGACTGCAGCGTTCCTTCGCGCAGGCACAGTTGAAATCAAGATACATTGAAAATATGATAACAAAGGCTTCCTGCGGCAAATAGTACAAATATGTAAGGTCTGACAATAGCATACAAGGGATACAACGCACATTTTACCGGAAAGGGATATAATAATAAGGAACACAAATCCTTATTATGAGGTGATAGCTTTGTCAAAGAAAATGCTGGCTCTTGTCAAGGAAAAACCGGAAGTAGGACTTTGGATGCGAGAAGTTGATGTACCTGAAGTGGGTCCCAACGATGTTCTCATTAAAATAAAAAAGACCTCCATATGCGGCACAGACCTTCACATATACAATTGGGATGAATGGTCACAGAAAACAATAAAAACACCGATGACCATCGGTCACGAATATGTAGGAGAGATAGTGGCTCTTGGCAGCCAAGTACGAGGATGGGAGATAGGGGAAAGAGTCTCCGGAGAGGGACACATTGTTTGCGGTACATGTCGTAACTGCCTCGCAGGACGCAGGCATTTCTGTCCCAACACCATCGGGGTCGGAGTTAACAGAGACGGAGCCTTTGCACAATACCTCTCCATTCCCACAACAAACGTCTGGCGCTGCGCCCCCGATATCTCAGACGACATCATCTCCTGTTTTGATCCTCTCGGAAACGCCACGCACACCGCCTTGCAGTATGACCTCATCGGCGAAGACGTACTGATTACCGGAGCGGGCCCTATCGGAATGATGGCCGCGGCTATTTGCAGACATGTAGGTGCCCGCAATGTAGTCGTGAGCGACCTCAACGAATACCGCCTCGCCCTCGCCCAAAAAATGGGTGCCACCAGAGTCGTCAACGCCGTTAAGGAAGATCTGCGCAATGTAATGAAAGAACTGCGCATGAAAGAGGGCTTTGACGTAGGGTTGGAAATGTCCGGCAGCCCGCAGGCCTTCTCCGGCATGGTCGATGTCATGCACAACAGCGGCAAGATAGCTCTTCTCGGATTGGTAAAGCCAGGCACAGTTATTGACTGGGACAAGGTTATCTTCCATGGTCTTACAATCAAAGGCGTATATGGACGCGAAATGTATGAAACATGGTACAAGATGACGACGATGCTCCAGAGCGGTCTTGATATCAGCCAAGTCATCACGCACCGCTTCGATGTCCGCGACTTTGAAGAAGGCTTCAAAGCCATGAACACAGGACAGTCCGGGAAAGTCGTCCTTGACTGGCAGAACCTTTAAGGGAGGCTGTTTTTATGAAATCCGCAATCGCCAAATTCTCTGCCGTGCTCGATGACATCAAAGAACAAGGGCTCTATAAATCAGAAAGAATTATCACCACCCCCCAAAGAGACATCATTGACACCACCGCCAAAAGCGGCGTTATCAATATGTGCGCCAACAACTACCTAGGACTCGCCGACAATCCGCGCATCATCAAGGCGGCCAAAGACGCCTATGACAAATGGGGTTACGGCATGGCCTCCGTCCGCTTTATCTGCGGCACACAGCAGGTACACAAAGACCTTGAAGCGGCCATCAGCAACTTTTTAGGAATGGAAGATACCATTCTCTATTCATCATGCTTTGACGCCAATGGCGGCGTTTTTGAACCGCTCCTCGGCGAAAACGACGCCATTATCAGCGACGAACTCAACCACGCCAGTATTATTGACGGTGTCCGCCTTTGCAAGGCACAAAAATTCCGCTACAAAAACAATAATATGGAAGATTTGCGCGAAAAACTTATTGAGGCCAAAGACTGCCCTGTCAAAATAATCGTCACCGACGGAGTGTTTTCCATGGACGGCTACATCGCCAACCTTAAAGGCATCTGCGACTTAGCTGATGAATTTGACGCACTGGTAATGGTTGATGACAGCCACGCAGTTGGATTTATGGGAGACAAAGGGCGCGGCACACCGGAATTCTGCGGTGTCATGGGCAGAGTGGACATTATCACCGGTACTCTCGGAAAAGCCTTAGGCGGGGCATCCGGCGGCTATGTCAGCTCAAAAAAGGAAATAGTGGACCTCCTGCGCCAGCGCAGCAGACCATACCTTTTCTCCAACACCTTAGCGCCTGCGATAGCAGGAGCCTCACTTGAAGTTATTAAGATGCTTGAAGAATCAACAGAACACCGTGACAAAGTTCACGAAAACACCAAGTACTTCCGCAAAAAAATGGAAGCTCTGGGCTTTGACCTTCTTCCCGGAGAACACCCTATAGTACCGATAATGCTCTATGACGCAAAAGCAGCGGCTGAATTCGCAGCTCGCCTTCTAGAAAAAGGCGTCTACGTAACAGGTTTCTTCTTCCCTGTAGTTCCTAAAGGAAAAGCCAGAATCCGTACTCAGGTATCGGCCCGCCACACCATTGAAGACCTAGACAACGCTGTCAAAGCCTTCGGTGAAGTAAAAAAAGACATGGGACTCTAAAGGTATACACACCAACTTATAGACGAACACAATCAACAAAAAGAGCAGCCCCGCACCGCCGAAGGGTCTGCTCTTTTTCCATTGCTAAATACTTTAATCTCCAACCGGTAACTTAAAGAGAGCGAGAATATACGGCAATTGCTCTCACGGCTTCATAACCCTGTGAAGATACTTCACTTATTGAGCAGACGAGCACCGCTTTGCAGATAACTAAAACCTGTTCAGCCAGTCCACCACTTACTCATCCTGCAACTGCTCTAGATCAGCACACCAATATTGTTCTGTTTCACGAGTTTTGAGGAATTCATTAACTGAAAACGCCAAGAATCACGGCACATATCAAAAAGCGTTCTTTTCGCCTTCCAGCCCAGACAACGTTCTGCTTTGGAGACATCCGCATAGCAGACAGCTATGTCACCGGCCCTGCGTCCAACCAGCCGATAAGGTACGGAGATGTCATTCGCTTCTTCAAATGTGTGTATAAGCTCCAGAACAGATGTTCCACGCCCAGTTCCCAAATTATATGCATTAACGCCTCTTTGTAAATTTTCCAGTGCCGCTACATGACCCTCTGCTACATCCATCACATGGATATAATCCCTGATGCAGGTCCCGTCATAAGTGTCATAGTCGCCGCCGAAAATATGCAGGCAATCCAAATCACCGCTGGCAGCCCTGACAATCAACGGCATCAAATTATTGGGAATTCCGCAGGGGTTCTCACCAATTAGTCCGCTTTCATGGGCACCTACCGGGTTAAAATAACGCAGCAAGGAGACGGAAAGCTCGGGATAAGCCATGGCCACATCAGACAGTATTTTTTCATTAATAACTTTGGATTCCCCATATGGGTTTATCGTTGGCTTCAACGCCATATCCTCAGATAA
>RRZT010501178.1_pt1 | contig 10734 bp, 9 predicted proteins | sample 2165551 | NCBI WGS metagenome assembly RRZT01 (sample SAMN10456910, study PRJNA506462) | wastewater metagenome | biome: wastewater; feature: sludge; material: wastewater sludge; isolation source: wastewater sludge with Escherichia coli K12::gfp cells carrying plasmid... | place: USA: Moscow, Idaho ...
GACAGCCTCAGCTGTCGTGGGATGCGTAGTCTACGCATCCCTCGTTGCCAGTCAAGCATTTTTTGCTTGGCTTTCAACGTTGCCGGACATCTCGTCCGTCGATGAGGGCGCATTATAGGAAGTCGATTTCCCCTGACAAGGCTTTTTTAAAAAAACAACTCCAACCGCATAAAATTACAGCAACATCGAATTTTATTGCTCATAGTGGAAGAGATGAAGCTAATCTCCTTCGTGTCCAGAAAATCTGAGCGGCTTGTAGTTCGGCGCCTGATCCATCTGGATTAGACTGTAAACTTCAATGCGCTGCTGCCTATGTAGTTTACGCTCATACGTACGTGCATACACATGCTTTGGGTTCGTGGGCTAGCCACGTCTACTAGCAAGTTGGTGCAAGATAGCCATTCAGGAGTAGAAGTACATCTCCAAGGACTGGTTAAGGAATTAATCATGCAGAAGGATTATGTACATGTTTAACGACAACTCGTTCCGTAATCAGATTCGGCTCATTCGTGAGTGCCCAAGTGCGGAGCACCTGAATCAGACCATTCATGAACTGACCAAGCAGTGTGAATTTGATTACTTTCAATTTAACTTGTTCCTGCCATCTGGGTTGTTGCAGTCACATGTTTCCATCTTTAGCCACAGTCCCGCGGGCTGGCTCGATCACTATTGGCAAAATCAGTTAGCCGCGCATGACCCCTTGCTATTGATGTCACTCCGACAGAATCAACCGATCATTTGGAGTGAGCTCTCTCGTTCGGACACCATGATGACGGAGCCAGGGCAAGCAATCATGCGTTTGCGAGCCGAGCACGGGATGCGTGAAGGCCTAACCCTCCCAATCCATAGTGGACAAGGCCATCACGGCATATTGCATATCAGCCGAGAGCAACCTAGCGGCGACATATTCCCGGTACTCCCTTTGCTTGGGATGGTTTATCCATACATATTTCAGCGCGCCTGTGAATTGATGAGCCCGCCGATGCCTAACCTTTCTGAACGCGAACGACAGTGTCTTTTTTGGGTCAGCGAAGGGAAAACATCTTGGGAGGCAGCCAAGATACTGGGGATCACAGAACGAACGGTTAACTTCCATCTCAATAGTGCCATTCGGAAGACAGGGTGTAAGAATCGTTATCAGGCAATTGCCCGCAATGTTGCTGCAGGTCAGCTACGCCCCGACTTGCAACGTCTCAATATCATCAACCATATAAAGTCATGAATAGCAACGAAGGAGGGAACCCTCCTTCGTTCATTTATGGCTAACGAATCAAATAGTTAGCATTCCACTTGAACACCGAGCTCAACCACTCTGTTCGCCGGTATATGGAAAAAATCATTCGTTCGTAGCGAATTCTTGCTCAATAAGATGAAAAGCTTCACTCTCAACATCGCAAGCAAAGAGCGCCTGGTCGGGATCAGTGTTTCTCGCGAGAGAAAGAATGATGTACCCATCAAATTAAACACCATCCCTTTTTGCAAGCAACGGCGGAAAACCTCTTCAACATCCGGTGTTTCATGAAAACCATAGGTCGCAGAAATACGCCAAAACGTATCAGACAGGCGCTCTATCTGTACATGTTGCTCTGGCTCCACGTAGGGCACATCTTGCGTTCGAAAGGTCATGATGACCACTCGTTCATGCAACACCTTGTTGTGTTTCAAGTTATGTAACAGAGCGTGAGGAACCCCTTGTTGGGTACGAGCCATGTAGATTGCCGTGCCAGGAACCCGAGCCGGGGGATCTTTTGCTAAAGATTGAATAAACGCTTCAAGTGGCATGCTCATGCGAGATAGTTGCCGGAACAGCAAGAATCGCTCCCATTTCCACGTCGCCATAATGGCAAACATGACGCAACCAAGAGCCAATGGTAACCAGCCGCCGGCCAATAGCTTCAGTGCGTTTGCTGCAAAAAATGGCACATCGATGATCAATAGAACAATGAGCAGCACCCTGACCAGGCGAGCAGACCAATCCCAATTGTAGCGAGCAACAGAGCAGGCCAGAATCGTGGTAATCACCATGGTGCCCGTCACCGCAATCCCATACGCGGCAGCGAGATTACTGGACTCTCGGAATGCCAACACCACCACAATGACGGCAACAAAGAGCATCCAGTTGATAAACGGCAAATATATCTGTCCCGCCTCACTTTCAGATGTGTGCTTGATCGTCATGCCAGGTAAATATCCAAGCCGTACGGCTTGCCGGGTCAACGAAAACACCCCAGATATAACGGCTTGGGAGGCGATCACCGTAGCCAATGTCGCCAAGATGACCATAGGAACGAGGGCCCAATTCGGCGCCAATAGAAAGAAGGGATTGGTCACTGCTTCAGGGTTTCGCAGTAACAGAGCGCCTTGGCCAAAATAGTTCAGAATCAGCGCAGGTAACACCACTGAAAACCAGGCCAGACGGATCGGGATTTTGCCAAAATGGCCCATGTCCGCATACAAAGCCTCAACACCGGTAATCGCGAGAACCACAGAGCCTAATGCAATGAAGGCAATCCATTTATGAGCAGCAAAAAAGCGAATTCCCCACATTGGATTGATCGCTGACAGCACCTCAGGATGTTGCACTACCGAGACGAGCCCCAGCAACCCCAAAGCAATAAACCACACCAACATGATGGGTCCAAAAAAACCACCGACCCTTGCGGTACCATGCTTTTGGATCATGAACAGAAAGGTGAGTACCACGACCGCGATCGGCAAAATATAGGGGGTGAACAGAGGTGTAACGACCTGTAGTCCTTCTAATGCAGACAGTACTGACATGGCCGGAGTGATGACAACCTCGCCATAGAAGAAACCTCCACCAATCAAACCCAATACTAATAGTGCTGTTGTCATATTGGGCAATGTGTTTCTGCCAGCTAATGACATTAACGTCAATATACCCCCCTCGCCCCGATTGTCCGCCCTTAGCACAAACGCCAGATATTTCAGGGAGACAACCAGAATCAGGGACCACAAAATCAGAGATAAAAAGCCAAAGATTACTTCAGGGGTCGGAGCTAAGCCAACGTGTGGAGAGAAACACTCTTTGAAGGTATATAGAGGACTGGTCCCTATGTCTCCATAGACAACACCAATGGCCGCCATGGTTATCGCTGGCAGTTTCTGCTTATTATGAGTATCCATTCTTGGCTCTTTGCATTAAACAATACCGATCGCCCATCCCGGGCGGGAGGGCGATATATTGCAGTGCAACAACAAGGAATGCTAGCCGAGGAATTCAAGAAACGAATCACTCGCCTGTAATCATCAAGCCACGAGTACCACTGCATGCCGCAATAATGCTATCTGAACTCTTGTTGATGCGGTTGCTGACCAAACTCAGGCTCCAAGTCTCTGTCGATACGTGGCCGTTTGCCTCGACTCACCTCTTGTTGCTTCGTCGCCCTTGCGCGACGAGCCATCGACTGCCGCTCCCTTTTCGTGTCATGCGCATCGTTACCACCGAAAAATCCTCGCATCAGCGCACGAACAACCAATAAAGCCATCACAGTACTCACCACACCCATGATGGTCAGGAAACGGGAGGCATCTCGGCCCATCTCCTCGATCAATTGCCCATAATTCCCTTGGCTGGTCAGATAGATGGTCAGATCCTTGCGAAAGAACATTCTCACCATGAACAGGGCATCGGCGAGCAGCATGGTAATCACCCCCCAGCGAAACATTCGGGGAATGAACAACATCACAACGCCAGCCACAAACAACATGACGCCGCCACCGATAAATCCGGTGTCAATAAAGTCCTTTAGGGGAACAGCAGTGGCAAAATTAGGAATGGTTAATAAGGGCAATATCAACCGCCAATTAAATGCGTTATTCATTTTTTGTTTCACTTTTTGATGACATGACAAAGACGATTGCGGCCCCGTCAGGGTCACCGCAGCATAAGACAGTACCACGCCTGATGCCAGGATGCTCATCCTGCATCGCATCAGGTCACTTGCCTTCTAGACGAGCCACCTTTTTATCTCCGGAAAAGCCTCAGCGAACAACCGCAACCGGGATCGGCCGCTGGATGTATGATCCACGCACCAAGCCTTTACCCATTGCGATCAGGCTCATTCCAAAACTTCGGTGCCACGTCACTCTGCCGCCGTCCGACGCCATGTCGCCTATCCTCTTTGTCAGGTTCCCAGCGAATATCATTCCGGCGATCCCCTATCTGACGGCGTTGCCCATGTCGCCGTTCGCGGCCTCGATATGTGTTCATAATGACCTCCATCTCGACCCCTCAAATTAAGCGTAGTCGGCATGCTTTGCTGCGGCCACACCGCATACACAGCGGGATCCGCCTGAGTGGACGTGGTACTCTTGGCTCTATCAATTTTTTCAGTTCGCGGAGACAGGATGATGCATTGGAATGCAGATCCGATTTTGTTACAGCTAGGCCCTGTGGCCATTCACTGGTACGGCATACTCTTCGCCGGTGGTTTCTTGCTTGGCTACTACATCATGCAGTGGATCTACCGACGTGAAGGCTATCCGACCGAGCAACTGGATAAGTTGCTTACCTATCTCTTCATCGGCACCCTCATCGGCGCCCGACTCGCCCATGTCGTGTTCTATGAGCCCGACTACTACTTCAGCAATCCCATCGAGATACTGAAAATCTGGAAAGGTGGCCTCGCCAGCCACGGCGGCACAGTCGGCGTACTGCTGGCAATCCTCTATTTCGTCCGCCAACATCCGGAGACCCGAGCTCTCTGGTTGCTGGATCGCCTCGCGATCCCAACCGCACTAACCTCCTGCTTCATTCGTCTAGGCAATTTCATGAATTCCGAAATTGTCGGCTTACCGACGGATGGTCATTGGGGAGTGATATTCGATCGAATCGATCAGCTGCCACGCCATCCGGTACAGCTGTATGAGGCCGCCTGCTATGCACTGACCTTCGTATTGCTGTTCGCACTCTATCGTCTGCGCAAGATGCAACGAGAGGGGTTCGCCTTTGGCTTGTTTATGGTCCTGATCTTTGGCTCCCGCTTCGTGCTGGAGATCTTCAAGACTCCCCAGGCGGCCTACGAGGCAAATTTCAGCATCACGGTTGGACAGTGGCTAAGCGTGCCATTCATCTTGCTGGGTATCATCATGATGCTGCGTGCCAAGACACCGCGGGTGTAAGACGCCCTGACGAAAAAACCCGGCCACGCGGCCGGGTTTTTTATGGATGACGCCCAGGCTAAGCTCAATCCAGCCGATGTTGCCACTGCTTGACCCAGGCATAGATGACCGGGATCACCAGTAACGTTAGCACAGTCGACGAGATCATGCCGCCCACCATAGGAGCGGCGATGCGCCGCATCACCTCCGAGCCAGTCCCGGTTCCCCACATGATGGGCAACAGGCCCGCGATGATGGTGACCACAGTCATCATCTTGGGTCGCACCCGTTCGGCCGCACCCTGCATGATGGCCTGATAGAGATGGTGGCACGTCAGCTCTTTTTGCTCACGCAAACAGCGTTCTTGCATCTGGGCCCAGGAGTGTTCCAGGTAGACAAGCATCACAACCCCAGTCTCCGCCGCCACCCCGGCCAGGGCGATGAACCCAACCGCCACCGCGACCGACCAGGCATAACCGAGCCACCACAACAACCAGATCCCCCCCACCAGTGCAAAGGGAACGGAGAGCAGAACGATCAGGCTATCCGTCAGGTTGCGAAAGTTCAGATAAAGCAGCACCAGGATCAGCAACAGGGTCAAGGGAACCACCCACATCAACCGAACCTTGGCGCGCTCCATCGACTCGAACTGACCGCTCCAGGCCAGGTGATAACCCGGCTTCAGGACAATCTGCCCACTGGCCAACACCTGTTCGACCTGGGCTTGTGCCCGAGCCACCCAACCACCGATATCCGTATCGGATACATCGACATACAGATAAGCGCTCAGTTGCGCATTCTCGGTGCGGATACTGGGCGGCCCCTGCTCCAGACGCAATGACACCAAGGAGCCCAGCGGAATCAAACCGTTATTCGCAGTTGGCACCAGAGTTTCCCGCGCAATGGCCTGTGGCGTATCACGTAACTCGCGCGGATAACGCACCACAACACCATAGCGTTCCCGCCCCTCGACCGTGGTGGTAATCCGTTCACCACCGAGCGTCGAGGCAATAACCTGCTGGACCGTCGCCATGCTCAAGCCATAACGCGCCAGCGCCGCCCGATCTGGGGTCAATGTCAGGTAATAGCCACCCGTGATGCGCTCGGCATAGGCACTGCGGGTGCCGGGAACCGTCTGAACAACCGTTTCGATCTGACGAGCCAGAGTCTCAATACCCGCCAGATCCGGTCCAAACACCTTGATGCCAACCGGTGTCCGGATACCGGTCGACAGCATGTCGATGCGAGCGCGGATCGGCATGGTCCAGGAGTTGGCGATACCCGGCATCTTGACGGCCTGATCCAGCTCATCGATCAGCTTCTCCAGAGTCATGCCTGCTCGCCACTCGGACTCAGGTTTCAGATTCACGACCGTCTCAAACATCTCCAATGGTGCCGGATCTGTTGCCGTGTTGGCTCGGCCAGCCTTGCCAAATACCGACTCCACCTCGGGAAACGACTTGATGATGCGATCTTGTAACTGCAGCAACTCGGTCGCCTTGGTGATCGACATGCCCGGCAGGGCCGCAGGCATGAACAGCAGGGAGCCCTCATGCAGCGTCGGCATAAACTCACTACCAATCCGTTTCAGCGGGTAGAGAGTAGCGGCCAGAATCAGTAACACCAGCAGCAGGGTTCCGATCTTGGCTCGCAACACCAGGCGAATGCAGGGACGGTAGAGGGCAATCATCAGACGATTCAGCGGGTTTGACTGTTCGGCCACCAGCTTGCCCCGAATGAACAACAGCATCAGTACCGGCACCAGAGTCACCGACAAGAGTGCCGCCGCCGCCATCGCAAAGGTCTTGGTAAACGCCAGTGGCGTAAACATCCGCCCCTCCTGATCCTCCAGCGTGAACACGGGCAAGAAGGAGAGGGTAATGATCAGCAGCGAGAAGAAGAGCGCGGGCCCGACCTCCAGACAGGCCGCCAGCATGATATCCCGCCGCGGCGTGCCCGGTGGGGCCCGCTCCAGATGTTTGTGGGCATTCTCGACCATCACTATGCTGGCATCGATCATGGCGCCAACGGCGATCGCAATCCCCCCAAGACTCATGATGTTGGCACTGATGCCCAGCAAGTGCATGGCAATAAAAGCGGCTAAGACCCCCACCGGCAGCACCAGAATTGCCACCAAGGCACTACGCACATGCAACAGGAACAACACACAGACCAGAGCAACAATGCCGCTCTCTTCCAGCAGGGTTTTCTTGAGCGTCGCGATGGCTCTATGGATCAGCTCGGAGCGATCATAGGTTGTCACAACCTCCACCCCGGCAGGCAAGCTCGGCTGGAGCTGAGCTAGTTTTTGCTTCACTCGATCAATGACATCGAGTGTGTTCTCGCCACTGCGCGCCACCACGATGCCGGCGGCCACCTCCCCTTGACCGTTCAACTCGGTCAGCCCTCGTCGCTCATCGGCAGCCAGTTCGACTCGCGCCACATCCGCAACGCGGATCGGTGTGCCATTGACCTCCTGGATCACCAGCTCACGCAGATCCTGCATGTCACGTAGATAGCCCTGACCACGTACCATAAACTCGGTTTCAGCCAGTTCGATGACCCGACCGCCAACATCCTGATTACTGTTGCGGATGACCTCTACCACCGCCAACGGTGACAGACCATAGCTCTGCAATTTGCGAGGATCGAGCACTACCTGGTACTGCTTGACGAATCCGCCAACGCTGGCGACCTCAGCAACCCCGGCTGTCGCCGCAAGCGGATAGCGAATAGTCCAGTCCTGCAATGCTCGCAGGGACTCTAGCGACTGGCCAATGCCCTCCTGACCAGTAGCCACCAGGGCATACTGATAGACCCAACCAACACCGGTCGCATCGGGTCCCAGGGTCGGGCTAACCCCGGTGGGTAATTTCCCGGAGAGCCCGCTCAGATACTCCAGGACCCGGGAACGGGCCCAATAGAGATCGGTGTGGTCTTCAAAAATCACATAGACAAAAGAGGCGCCAAAGAAAGAAAAGCCCCGCACCACCTTGGCCTTGGGAACCGAAAGCAGAGCCGACGTCAGTGGATAGGTCACTTGATCTTCAACGACCTGCGGTGCCTGCCCCGGGTATTCGGTATAGACAATCACCTGAACATCCGACAGATCGGGAATCGCATCCAGAGGGGTGCGTAGCAGAGCCAGCACGCCTCCGATGACGACCCCGAGTGTCAGCAACAGCACCAACCACGGATTACCGAGCGACCAACGGATGAGACGATGCACCATGATCAGGACCCTCCCGCAGTTGGGGTCTTGGGCGCCGTCGCCCCCGAAGGAGCCGCAGCCTGGGAGCCAGCGACCAAGCCAGCAAAAGCAGCCTTCAGATTGCTTTCGCTATCGAGCAGGAAATTGGCCCGCGTCACGACAGCCTCCCCCTCCTGCAAACCGCTCAACACAACCAGCCGCCGCTGCCCGAGCCGATCCTCCCCGAGGCCTCCAACCTCCACATCCCGAGGCGCAAAACGACCAGCGCCTAAACTCACCAGCACAACCCGCCGGACACCACTATCGAGCAGCGCCGAGTCGGGTATCGTCAGCGCATCCTCCGCAACCTGAGCCTGGATCTGGGCATCACCATACATGGCAGGCTTCAAGCGCCCATCAGCATTCGCCAGCTCAATACGGACCGAAACGGTTCTGGTTTGCGCATTCACCGTGGGATGGATAAATGCGACCTTGCCGGTGAAATGGTCTCCAGGATATGCAGCCACCGACAGCGAGACCGGCTGGCCGACCCGAACCAGAGCGAGATCCTGCTCAAACAGATCCACCAGCAACCACAGATGACGCAGATCGGCTAACTCGAACAGCGCGTCACCCGCCTCGAACCGCATCCCCAATACCGCCTTCTTGTTCAACACAACCCCGTCACTCGGAGCCGTCAGCGGCAGGCTTCGTCGTACCTCGCCGTGGCGAACCAAGCGCTGTAACTCAGCGTCGGGAATATCCCAGAGCCGTAAACGCTGCAGGGCGCCGTCACTGAGGCTCATCCGTTTACCACCAGACAACGAGGGATCCAGTTGCAGTCGCCCCTGTGACTCACGCGCCAGCAGATACTCTTGCTGAGCGGCGATCAGCTCTGGACTATAAATCTCCAGAAGAGTCTCGCCCGCGCGAACTGTCTGTCCCGTGGTGTTTACCGGTAACCGTTCGATCCACCCCCCAAACTTGGGGGCAACCACTGTGGTGCGCCGTTCATCCACCACCAGTTGCCCGACGGCACGCACCGTTCGCTGCAACCGCTCACGACGCACAGGTTCGGTCATCACGCCCAAAGCCTGAATGCGATCAGGGGTGATCGTCACCATAGCCCTGTTCGCTGGAGCTCCCACCGACTCATCGGCATATACCGGCAGATAGGGCATCCCCATCTCATCCTTCTTCGGCGTCGCCGAGATATCCGGTAGTCCCATGGGGTTACGATAATAGAGAATGGTGCGGCCACTCACCTTGGTGGCGGGCGATGGCGTCGCGGCAACTTGCTGGTGCAACTGCTGCCACCCCCAGAAGAGAGCGACACCAAGGCCACCGCCCAGCAGCAGGGTCAGCAAAGAGGTCACCCAGCGGCGACCCGACGGAGAAAGAGTCATGATCGTTCCTCACCTTTGTGCAGAGGAGTAGAGCCCCATCCACCTCGGTATCAGGGGCCATACTGCCGTTACTTCACCGCCTGCCAATGCAGGATGCGAGGGGAATCATTGGCCACCGGGACAAATTGCGCCTCGATGTGCAAACCAGGTGTTAACCCCTGGGCCTGCTCGGCATTTGCCAGTTGGAACGGCATCGTCATCGCCGGCCAATTGAGCGCCACAACGGCTTGATGGTTCAACACCACCAGCTCGCCCTGCAGCTCGACCACCACCCCCTGCAGGGTGTAGCTCGCCACCGATGCAGAGGGGGTCTCCTGCGCCGAAGTGATGGTCTGATGATGAGGATCGGTACCTTCGGCCTGGGCATCACTCGATACCAAAGCCGGGAGCAGTAGAGAGAGGGGAAACGCAGCCAACAGGATGCGATAACGCAGATTCAAGATTGTCATTCCGGTAATCCTCAATCGTCCGGAGTCTCACTCAGGCATAGAAAAGCACCCGGAGACCCAGACCAAGAAACAAAGGGAAAATAGCTAGATACGGATAGCGTTAGGCCTTGAGGCCATGGAATGACAGAGGAGGAGGAACCGGGATACCAGGGATGAAATTCGCATAGAGCACCGCTTTGAATTCGGGAGCGCCAGTAGGCTGACGCCGTACCCAGTCGGCGGTATACACCATGCGGGGCAGATCAGCGGGAGCCAAAACACAAGCGGTGCAATGCTTGCAGCCATCAGGCATCCATTGCATCAGGGATGAGCAGGGGTGCTGGCTGCTTGTCGTCTCGGACGCGATGGCCGGAGTCGGTTGGGAATGGGCCATCCCGTGACAGTCCGAGATGGCTACAGCGCCCAACTCCTGAGCGCTGGAAGAAGAGGTGCGGCTGGAGTCGGAGGCGGACACGTCAACCCGGTCCGGTTGCTGCACGGGCAACCAGGCCAATGCCGTCTGCAGAGGCAGCCAGCAGGCTAACGCCAAGGCAAATCGCAGTGTCCAGCGTGACATGGGTGATCA
>RRZT010837245.1_pt1 | contig 10734 bp, 10 predicted proteins | sample 2165551 | NCBI WGS metagenome assembly RRZT01 (sample SAMN10456910, study PRJNA506462) | wastewater metagenome | biome: wastewater; feature: sludge; material: wastewater sludge; isolation source: wastewater sludge with Escherichia coli K12::gfp cells carrying plasmid... | place: USA: Moscow, Idaho...
CGATGGCGACCGGCTATAACGGCCGCTTCTTCGACGCCATGGTCGCCGAGGGCAAGCCCTTCGAGATCATCTGGGACGGGCAATACATGGATCTCGACATGTTCGCGATCCCCAAAGGCTCGCCGAACCCGGAAGCCGCGATGCAATATCTGAAATTCGCCACCGACACCCAGCGGCTGGCCGATCAGGCGAAATACATCGCCTATGGTCCGGCGCGCAAATCCTCGGCGGCGCTGGTCGGCCTTTATCAGGACGGCAAGACCGAAATGGGTCCGCATATGCCGACCAATCCCGACCATATGAAGACCGCCGTCATGGATGACCCGGAATGGTGGGCCGATCACGACGCCGAAATGGCCGAGCGCTTCAACGCCTGGCTGGCGGCGAACTGATCACGGGCCGCCGCCCGGCATCCCGGGCGGCGGCATGACGCAAGTGCTTGTCCGGTAAAGGATCAAGATGGCCAACCCGCTCGACCCACATGCCGCCGCCGTGCTTGAGGCCACCGGCCTTGACGATGGCGGGACGCTGAAAACCGCCGACGGACAGCCGCTGGCCAAGGCTTTGGCGCGCAGTTCGCGCCGCGCGCGGCGCCGCGCCTTTCTGCTGGTGCTGCCGTTGCTTTTGTTCGTGCTGATCACATTCGTGGTGCCGATCGGACAGATGCTGCAACGCTCGGTCAAGAATGACGGCTTTTCCGCGCATATGCCGCAGCTTTCGGCGTGGTTTCACGAAAACCCGGCCGGCACCGCGCCCGATGACGCGGCCTGGGCCGCACTGGCCGCCGATCTGCAAAGCTCGGCCGAGGCGCGCAGCATCGGCGTTGTCGGCACCCGCATCAACTATGACATGCCGGGCACGCGCTCGCTGTTCACCGCGGCGGGCCGCAAGGCGCGCGGCGGGATCGAGCCGCCCTATCGCGACGCCATTCTGGCGATGGACAAGGATTGGGGCGATCCGCAGCTGTGGTCGGTGATGCGTCAGGCCTCGTCGCCCTATACCTCGAATTTCTATCTTGCGGCGATGGACATGACCCGCGACGAGAACGGCGATATCGTGCGCGTCGCCGAACAGCAGCGGGTCTATCTTATGCTGTTCATGCGCACGCTGTGGCTGTCGCTTGTGATCACCTTCACGACCTTCGTGCTGGGCTTTCCGATCGCGCATCTTCTGGCGACGCTGCCGATGCGCAAGTCGAACCTCTTGATGATCCTTGTGCTGTTGCCGTTCTGGACCTCGCTTCTGGTCAGGACGACCGCCTGGATGGTGCTGTTGCAACAGCAGGGCGTGGTCAATGACGTCTTTGTCTGGCTGGGCATCATCCGCGACGACCAGCGCTTGCAGATGATCTATAACCAGACCGGCACGATCATCGCGATGACGCATATCCTTTTGCCCTTCATGATCCTGCCGCTTTATTCGGTGATGCGCACGATCAACCCGTCCTATGTCCGCGCCGCGCGGTCCCTGGGCGCGACAAGCTGGACCGCGTTCCGCCGCATCTATTTCCCGCAGACGCTGCCGGGGCTGGGGGCGGGGGCGCTTTTGGTCTTTATCCTTGCGGTCGGCTATTACATCACGCCGGCGCTGGTCGGCGGGTCGAGCGGGCAGCTGATTTCCAACCTGATCGCCATGCACATGACGCGGACGCTGAACTGGTCCATGGCGGCGGCGCTGGCGGCGATGCTCTTGGGCGGGGTTCTGATCTTGTATTGGGTCTATGACCGGCTGGTCGGCATCGACAATCTGAAACTGGGGTGATCTAGATGGCGCTTCCGACCTATGCCTCGACCGGCGAAAAGATCTGGCACTATGCCTATCTGACGATCTGTGGCGCGATCTTTTTCTTTCTGATCGCGCCGATCGTCGTGGTGATCCCGCTCAGCTTCAACGCCGAGCCCTATTTCACCTTTACCGACAAGATGCTGTCCTTTGACCCGGATGGCTATAGCCTGCGCTGGTATGACAGCCTGCTGACCTTTGGCATGACCAACCCCGATGCGGCGCGCGATGCCAGCTGGTGGTCGGATGCCTGGCACAATGCCAAATGGATCAGCGCGGCGAAAAGCTCGATCATCATCGGGGTGTTTTCGACCATTCTGGCGACGGTGCTGGGCACGCTGGCCGCGCTTGGCCTGTCGCGGCCGGAAATGCCCTGGCGGCGGGCGATCATGGCGATCCTGATTTCGCCGATGATCGTGCCGATCATCATTACCGCGACGGGGATGTTCTTTTTCTATTCGAACCCCTGCGAAATCCTGACCTGGTTCGGGATCAGCATCGAATGCGGCAAGCTCGCGGGCACCTATCTGGGGGTCATCCTGGCCCATGCGACGCTGGGCATTCCCTTTGTCATCATCACGGTGACGGCGACGCTGGTCGGGTTCGACCAGTCGCTGAACCGGGCGGCGTCCAGCCTTGGGGCCAATCCGCGCACGACGTTTTTCCGCATCACCATGCCGCTGATCCTGCCGGGGGTGATCTCGGGGGCGCTGTTCGCCTTTGTCACCTCGTTTGACGAGGTGGTTGCCGTGCTCTTTATTGCGGGTCCCGATCAACAGACCATCCCGCGCCAGATGTGGAACGGTATTCGCGAACAGATCAGCCCGGCAATCCTTGCGGTGGCGACGCTTCTGGTGATCTTTTCCATCGCGCTTTTGACCACGGTCGAGTTTCTGCGCCGCCGGTCCGAACGCCTGCGCGGCGTGACCCCGCACTGATCCGGCCCGGACCCCGAAATCTCGGAACGCCGCCCCCCGGGGGCGGCGTTTTCGCATCAGGGCAGGACGCTCAGCCAGAACCAGATGGTCAGGATCGACAGCGCCGTCGCCAGCAACACCGCCGAGGCCGCGACCCGCTTGGCCACGCCGTAAAGCGCGGCGAAGAGATAGGCGTTTACCCCCGGCGCCATGCTGGCCGTGACCACGGACGAGCGTATTTCCGCCACGCTCAGCCCAAAGAGCTTGGCCAGCCCAAAGGCAACCGCGGGATGCACGATCAGCGAGGCCGCGCAACAGATCAGGATGGCGCGCATCTCGCCTTCGGGGCGGTATCGGTAAAGGACGCCGCCCAGCCCGAACAGAGCCGAGGGCAGCGCCGCCCGCGCCATCATGTCGACCGCGCCCCAGAACCCCTCGGGCATGACCAGCCCGGCCTGAATCAGCAGGTTCATGGTCAATCCGCTGAGAATGCCGATGACCAGCGGTGTGTGCAGCACCCCCGACAGCGCCCGCAGCGCGACCCGGCCCACCGAAAGGTTCTGACCCCGCGCCCGCGCGAATTCCATCAGCGTGATGCCGAATGTGTAAAGCATCGGCGAATGGATCGCGATGATGGTGAAATTGCCCTCAAGCGCGTCGGGGCCATAGGCGCGCTCGGTGATCGGAATGCCTAGCAGAAGCGAATTCGAGAACAGGCAGACAAAGCCGATGGCAATCGAATCCTCAAGCGGGCGTTTGAGCCAGTAATAGGCGGCCGAAAGACCCAGACCAAAGGACAGGAACGCCCCGGCATAGAACGAGATCAGCAAGAGCGGGTTGAAATTTGCCCCCAGATCCAGCTTGGCCATGGCACTGAACAACAGGACCGGCACCGCGAAATTCTGCGCAAAGCGCATGACGCCATCGACCGCCACCTCGGACAGCATGCCTCGCCAACAGACCAGATAGCCGAACCCCACCACCAGAAAAACCGGAAGGATGACGTCGAAAAGCGCGCTCATATCAGCTCTATCCTCATGCCGTCATGGGCGGGGGTGACATTTTCCGGCGTCTCGCGCAGGACCGCGTCGTAATCCAGATCGATATGCATGTTCGTGGTCACGCCCAACCCGCATTCCGCGCGCGAAAACCATGCCAGCGTCTGCGCCAGATGGGCGTGGCTGGGATGCGGATCGCGGCGCAGCGCGTCACAGATGAACACGTCGCAGCCGGTGATCATGGGCCAGGCATCTTCGGGGATGCTGAGCACATCGGGAAGGTAGACAAGGCTTTGCTCAAGCCCGCCGATGCGGAACCCCAAAGCTGGCGTGCCGCCGTGATCGACCTCGAATGGGGCAAGCTCGATGGGACCGCCCGCGCCCTCGATCGTGAAAGGCGCGCGGATCAGGTGCAATTCGCAGATCGGCGGATAATGCGAGCCGGGCGGCGTCTGAAAGATATAGCCGAACCGCGCGGTCAGCGCCCTGGCCGTCGCCGCGTCGGCCCAGACCGGGATCATGGCGCGGATGTTATAGACGATCTGACGCAGATCATCGATGCCGTGGATATGATCAGCATGGGCGTGGGTATAGACCACCGCGTCAAGTTCGCCGACCCCGGCATCCAGCAGTTGCGGCACCATGTCCGGTCCGGTGTCGATCAGCACCCGGGTGATGCCGTCATGGCCGATCCGCTCAAGCAGAAGCGAACAGCGGCGCCGGCGGTTGCGGGGATTGGCGGGGTCGCATGCGCCCCAGCGTTCCCCAAGCCGCGGCACGCCCCCCGACGATCCGCAGCCCAGGATCGTCGCCCGGATCATATCGCGGCCCGGGTGAAGAGCCGGTCGAAATTGGCCGTGGTCAAGGCGGCGAATTCGGCCGGATCGATCCCCAGTGCCTCGGCGCCGGCGCGCGCGGTATGGGCGACATAGGCGGGCTCGTTGCGTTTGCCGCGATAGGGTGGCGGCGCCAGATAGGGCGCATCGGTTTCCACCAGGATGCGGTCGCGGGGGGCGGCGGCGAAAATCTCGCGGATCTCGGTCGAGCGGGGAAAGGCCGCGATCCCCGACATCGACAGGTAAACCCCCAGCTCCAGCGCCGCCCGGGCCAGTTCGGGGCCGCTGGTATAGCAATGCATGACACAGCCGAAGGGGCCGGCGCGGTGTTCCTCGGTCAGGATGCGGGCCATGTCGGCATCGGCATCGCGCGAATGGATGATCAGCGGCAGGCCGGTCTGGCGCGCGGCCTCGATATGGACGCGCAGGCTTTCGGCCTGCACCGCCGCGCTTTCGGCCGTATAGTGATAATCCAGCCCGGTTTCCCCGATGCCGACGAATTTCGGATGCGCCGCCAGCGCGACCAGCTGTTCGACAGTGACGGGCGGCTCTTCGGCGGCATACATCGGGTGGATGCCGGCGGCGTAAAACACCTCGGGAAAGCGTTCGGCGATGGCGCGAACCCGGGGTTCATTGCCCATGCGGGTGCAGATGGTGACCATGCGCGTGACCCCCGCCGCCCGTGCCCGCGCGACGAGATCGGCCTCTTCGCCGTCAAAATCGGGGAAGTCCAGGTGACAGTGACTGTCCACCAGGTTCAGGGGGGCGTGTTCGGACATGGACGGATCCCATCAGGTCGCGGGCTGGTTCGCAAGCCCGATCAGCATATCCAACACCAGTGCGGAAGGGTCAAGATTGACCGCCCGCCCGCTGCGCGCCCGCGCCGACAGTTCCGCCTGCGCGCTGGCCCAAAGCCGCGCCGATCCGGGATCGGGGGCAAGGCGGGTCAGGGTTTCGGCCTCGCCCTCGGCGGCCTCGGGCAGGGGGGCGCCCAACAGCCCGGTGCGCGCGGCGCGCGTCAGGAAACGGTCCAAAAGCGTGATTATCAGGTCGAAGGGATCGCCATCGGCGCCAGCACGGCCCGCCGCGGCCTCGGCCAGCGCGGCGGCGGCGCGGCGATCCATGCGCGGATACTCGGCGAAAAGCGCCACGATCCGGTGATAAAGCGCAAGCCCGTCCTGACCCGAAAGGCGAAGCGCCTCGCCGACCGAGCCTGCGGACAATGCCGCCAGCTGTGTGGCATCGTGTTCGACGCCAAGATTGTGCAGGACGCGCGCCATCTGATCCGGCGGCAGGGGATGGAGCCGCAATTCTCGGCAGCGTGAGCGGATCGTGGGCAAAAGCCGCGCCGGTTGATGCGCGATCAACAGCAGCGTCGCGTCATGTGGCGGCTCTTCCAGAAGTTTGAGCAGCGCGTTGGCGGATGCCTGGTTCATTTCATCGGCGGCGTCGATGATCGCGACCCGGCGCCCACCCTCGGCGGCGCTCATGTGGAAAAAGCCATGCAGGCGGCGGATTTCATCCACCGTGATTTCGGCCCGCAGACGATTGGTCTTTTCATCCACGGGCCGCCGGATCAGTTGCAGCCGCGGTTCCGAAAGGGCGCGAATGCGCCGGACCACGGGGGAATCGGGATCGCTGGACAGATCGTCACTGTCGCTGTCGCTCAGCAGCCATTTCGCGATCTGCCAGGCCAGGGTGGCCTTGCCGGTCCCGCGCGGGCCGGTGATCAGCCAGCCATGATGCAGCCGATGCGCGCGCGCGGCCGCGATGAAATCGGCGACGGCGGAATCGTGACCGATCAGCCCCGTCGCTTCGCGCGGATGTGGGGCGCCGGGAACGCGGTCGGCTTCGGGGGCGGTCTCGGTCATGGCAGGGCGGCAAGGACGCGCGCCGCGACCTCATCCTGACTGCCGCTGCCGTCGATCATGCGGATGCGCCCGGGGGCCCGCTCGGCCAGCGCGTGAAACCCATCGCGCAATCGTTGCTGAAATTCCAATCCCATGCCTTCGAAGCGGTCCTCACTGCCGCCACGGGCCTGACCGCGCCGCAACGAGATTTCGGGCGCGATGTCGATGACAAAGGTCAGGTCCGGTTCGATCCCGATCATCAGCCGGTGCAGTTCTTCGACAAGCTGGCTTTGCGTGGCGCGGACCGCGCCCTGATAGACGCGGGTCGAATCCGCGAAACGGTCGGTAATGACCCAGGCGTCGCGGTCGAGTGCCGGGCGGATCAGGCGTTCCAGATGATCGCGGCGCGCAGCGGTAAAAAGCAGCAATTCGGTTTCCGGCGACCAGCGTTCGCTGCCGCCTTCGACGAGCAGGCGGCGGATTTCCTCGGCGCCCGGGCTGCCGCCGGGTTCGCGGGTCAGCACGACATCCAGACCGCGTTCACCAAGCGTCTGTGCCAGACGCCTGGCCTGGGTCGATTTCCCCGATCCGTCGATGCCCTCGAAGCTGATGAACATGGGGCGGCGCCCGCTCTTAATTGGTGGCGGATTGATAGGCGCGTTCGCCCAAGCGGAATGCGGCGCTTTGCAACCGACCCAGTACCCCGGCACGCGAAATCTCGGTCGCCGCGATCAGCGGCAGGCGGGACTGGCCGGCGCCGGGAATATTGACGACCAGATCGCCCAGGCGGTCACCTGCGGCGATCGGCGCCTCGATCGGGCCTTTGAAAACCGCCTCGGCGGTGACGCCGGATTGCGACCCGGCCGGGATAAGCACCTTGACGCCATCCTCGGTCGTAAGGCCGACCTTGCCGGAACTGCCCAGCCAGACCGGCGCCTGTGCCACGATCTCGCCCTTGGGAATGATGGTTTTCATGGTGAACTGGCGATAGGCCCAGTTCACGATGCGCTCGGCCTCTTCGGCGCGGGCCTTGTCGCTGGGCAGACCGGAAATGACAAAGATGATCCGGCGGTCCCCCTGAATGGCCGAACCGACAAGGCCGTAACCAGCCTCCTGGGTGTGGCCGGTTTTCAGGCCGTCCGCGCCGATCCCAAGTCCGAGAAGCGGGTTGCGGTTGTGACGATTGGCGGGCGCGCGATTGTCGAAACGCCATTCCTCGATGGCGAAGTTCTTGTAATATTCGGGAAAGTCCTGGATCAGATGCTGGGCCAGGACGCCAAGATCGTGCACCGACATCCGATGCCGGGGATCGGGCCAGCCCGATGCATTCGCAAAGGTCGAATTGGTCAGGCCGAGCGCCTTGCCCCGTTCCGTCATCTGCCGCGCAAAGGCGGCTTCGGTTCCGGCAAGGCCTTCGGCCACCACGACGCAGGCATCATTGCCCGACAGAACGATAATGCCCTTGATCAGTTCGGCGACTGTGGGGCGATCCTGTTCGTTCAGGAACATGGTCGATCCCTGCATCTGCCGCGCCTTGGTCGAGACGGGCAGGCGGGTGTCAAGCTGAAGCCGGCCTTCCTCGAGCGCCTCGAACAGCATGTAGACCGTCATCAGCTTAGACATCGAGGCCGGGGGCAGCGCCTCATCGGCGTTCTTTTCCATCAACACGGTGCCGGTCGCGACATCATAGACCCATGCCGCCCGGGCATTGGTGTCGAAAGCCCGCGCCGGCAGCGCGGCAAGCATGACCAAAGCGAAAATGCGGAATGTCAGAGCGCGCATGGAAAATCCTTGACCTGTCGCGTTTCGCACATGGTTAACCCAGCGGCGGCGGACCCGCAACGCCGCTTGGGTGCAAGTGTCGCGCAAGTGAACTGCTGTGGTTGTGCCGCAGCGGTGTTTGTCGCGGCCGGGACGAGGCGATGCGGGGCAGGCGCGGGGATCAATAGCTGCGGATCAGCCCGACCAGACGCCCCTGAACGCGGACCTTTTCCTCGGGCAGGACGCGGGTTTCGTAAGCCGGGTTCGCGGCTTCGAGCGCGATCATACCACCCTTGCGGCGATAGCGTTTCAGCGTCGCCTCGAACCCCTCGACCAGGGCGACGATGATATCGCCATTATCGGCCGAATCCTGTTCGCGAATGACCACGACATCGCCATCATTGATGCCCGCGTCGATCATGGAATCGCCTTTGACCTCAAGCGCGTAATGGCGATCCTGACCGGCCAGCATCGAGCCGGGAACGGCGATGTGGTGCGACACTTCCGAAATCGCCTCGATCGGGACACCGGCGGCGATGCGGCCCATGACCGGCAGTTCCACCGCCGAGACCGAAATTTCCATTGCGCCGCGCGGCAGGGGCGCTGGGCGTTCAGGGGCGCTGCCTTCGATCACGCGGGGCTGAAAGCCGCTGCCTTTGCTGAGGCTGTCGGGAAGGCGCACGATTTCCAGCGCGCGGGCGCGATGTGGCAGGCGGCGGATGAAGCCGCGTTCCTCCAATGCGGTCACAAGCCGGTGGATCCCCGATTTCGAGCGCAGATCCAGCGCGATCTTCATTTCGTCGAACGAGGGCGGCACCCCGTCGCGCGCCATGCGCGCCTGAATGAACTCAAGCAGCTGAATTTGCTTTTTGGTCAGCATCGTCGGTTCCTGCCTTGCTGCGAGTGCCATCATGTTCCTTGAATGTTCTAGCGGAGTCAAACCCTTGCGTCAACGATTATGGCGATTCGGGTAAAGAAGCCGTTAAAGCATCAGGAATTGGACCTTCTCGCCGGCCTTGCGGGCGGGATCATGGGCGGGTCGCATCAGCAATGCATCGGCCTGTGCCAGAAGCCAGAGGCGCGCGCTGTCCTGATCTGGGAAGGGATCGACAAGGGGCAGGTCGTCGCCGGCGCTCAGGCGGGCGCGGTGATAATGCTGGCGGTCGCCCTCGGGGGGCAGGTCATGCGCAAGGCGTCCCTGTTGCAGCACGGGACCGGCAGGCAGGCCCAGCATTGCCTGGATAAGAGGTTGCATGAAGAGTTTCGCGCAAACAATTGCCGATACGGGATTTCCGGGCAGGCCCAGCATGGCGGAACGCCCGATACGGCCGGCCATGAGCGGCTTGCCCGGACGCATCGCCAGCTTGTAGAAGGCGCGTTCCATCCCCAGATCGCCGGCAACCTTGGCGATCAGATCGTGATCGCCGACAGAGGCGCCGCCAATGGTCACGATCAGATCGGCACCGGCCGCCCGGGCAAAGCGGTCGCGCAGGCTTTCCTCGGTATCACGGGCCAGCGGCAGGATTTCGGGCGCGGCGCCGGCCTCTTCCGCCATGGCGGCAATGGCGATGTCATTCGAGCTGATAATCTGGCCGGGCGCGGGTTCCGTACCGGGGGGCACCAGCTCATCCCCACCGGCCAGAATCGCCACGCGCGGGCGGCGAGCCACGGTGATGCGCGCCACGTTCATCGCCGCGATCAGCGCCAGATCGGCCGGGCGCAGGGGACGTTGGGGCAGAAATTCAAAACCACGTTTGAAATCATTCCCTTCCGGGCGGATATTCAGGTTCTCTCCGGCGTTGCGGACGGTGATCCGATCGCCTTCGCGTTCGACGATTTCCTGCATGACCACGCGGTCATAGCCATCGGGCACCGGGGCGCCGGTAAAGATGCGGATGGCGCTGCCGGGGGGCGTTCCGCCCTCATAGGGGACGCCCGCGGCGGCGGTGCCGATCACCTGCAACGGCCCCGGCAATTCGGCCGAACGCAGCGCATAGCCATCCATCGCCGAGGCGTTGAAGGGCGGCTGCGTCAGCCCGGCCACCGCCGGATTGGCCAGCGTGCGCCCAAGCCCCTGATCCAGAGCGATCTCTTCGGTGCCGGCGGGACGTGCCAGTGCCAGAACCAGCTTGCGGGCGTCGTCGACTGAGATCATGGCGGGGCCTTTCAGGGGGCGGCGTGGAACGCGCCAGATTTGCCGCCGGTCTTGGACAGAAGGCGGATCCCTTCGATCCGCATGTCCTTTTGCGCGGCCTTGAGCATGTCATAGATTGTCAGGCAGGCGGTCGACACGGCGGTCAGGGCCTCCATCTCGACGCCGGTCTTGCCGGTGGTGCGCACGGTGGCGGTGACGCGGATGCCGGGCAGGGCCGGATCGGCCACCAGATCGACCGAAACCTTGGCGATGGGCAGCGGGTGGCAGAGCGGGATCAGGTCCGAGGTGCGTTTCGCCCCCATGATCCCGGCCAGCCGCGCGGCCCCCATCACATCGCCTTTGGCCGCGCCGCCCTGCGCCAGTGCAAGGGTGTCGGCCGACAGCAGCAGCAGCCGCTCGGCCACCGCCTCGCGCGTGGTGTCGGGCTTGGCCGAG
>RRZT011763454.1_pt1 | contig 10734 bp, 9 predicted proteins | sample 2165551 | NCBI WGS metagenome assembly RRZT01 (sample SAMN10456910, study PRJNA506462) | wastewater metagenome | biome: wastewater; feature: sludge; material: wastewater sludge; isolation source: wastewater sludge with Escherichia coli K12::gfp cells carrying plasmid... | place: USA: Moscow, Idaho ...
CCAAGGGCGGCTGCCAGTGTTGATTGGGCTGCTTGGTATGTTTTGCGTAGCGCGGTGTGCATGGCGGGTGTTCCTTGGTGTGTTGTGTTTTATTCGTCGCGCTTGGGTACGAGTATTTCGCGCTGGCCGTTGCGCCCCATGGGGCTGACGAGGCCTGCTTTTTCCATTTCTTCCACCAGCCGCGCCGAGCGCTGGTAGCCTATGCTCAAGTGGCGTTGCACCAGCGAGATGCTGGCTTTGCGGTTTTTGAGTACGATTTCTACGGCTTGGTCGTACATGGGGTCTTTATCGCCACTGCTGCCGCCTGTGCTGTTGCCAAGGTCGCTGTCTTCTCCATCAACGGTGCCGCCTTCGAGTATGCCTTCGATGTAGTTGGGCTCGCCGTGTTTTTTCAACTCGGCAACTACGCGGATGACTTCTTCGTCGCTGACGAATGCGCCGTGGATGCGGGTGGGCAGGCCGCTGCCTGCGGGCAGGTAGAGCATGTCGCCCATGCCTAGCAGGCTTTCTGCGCCCATTTGGTCGAGGATGGTGCGGCTGTCGATTTTGCTTGATACCTGAAAGGCAATGCGGGTGGGGATGTTGGCTTTAATCAGACCCGTGATTACGTCCACACTGGGGCGCTGGGTGGCCAGTATGAGGTGTATGCCTGCGGCGCGCGCTTTTTGTGCCAGGCGTGCGATGAGTTCTTCGATTTTTTTGCCAACCACCATCATCAAGTCGGCAAGCTCATCAATGACGATGACCAAATGGGGCAGGCGCTCAAGCGGCTCGGGCGCATCAGGCGTGAGGCTAAAGGGGTTGGCGATGTGTTCGCCGCGCGCTTGCGCATCTGCAATGCGGGCGTTGTAGCCAGCCAGGTTGCGCACGGCAAGTTTGCTCATGAGCTTGTAGCGGCGCTCCATTTCCATAACGCACCAGTTTAAGCCGTGCGCTGCTTGGCGCATGTCGGTAACTACAGGAGCGATAAGGTGCGGTATGCCTTCGTAGACCGACATTTCGAGCGTTTTCGGGTCAATCATGAGCAGGCGGACTTGCTCGGCCGTGGCTTTGTAGAGCAGGCTCAAAATCATGGCGTTGATGCCGACTGATTTGCCCGAGCCTGTTGTGCCTGCAACGAGCACGTGCGGCATTTTGGCCAAGTCAGCCACTACGGGCTGGCCGATGATGTCTTTGCCCAGCCCCATGGTGAGTAGCGATTTGCCTTCGTGGTAGGCGGTAGAACCCAGTATTTCGCTCAAGCGTATGGTTTGGCGGCGGGCGTTGGGCAGCTCAAGCGCCATGAGGTTTTTGCCTGGAATGGTTTCAATCACGCGGATAGATACCAGACTGAGCGAGCGCGCCAAGTCACGCGCCAGATTGACGATTTGCGAGCCTTTTACGCCCGTGGCGGGCTCAATTTCGTAGCGGGTGACTACGGGGCCGGGCATGGCGGCTACAACGCGCACTTCTACGCCAAAGTCTTTGAGTTTTTTCTCAATCAGGCGGCTGGTCATCTCCAGCGTTTCGTGGTCAACACTGTCTTGCTTGGCGGGCGCGGCATCAAGCAGGTGTATGGCGGGCAACTGGTTGTCGGCAAAGTCGGCAAACAAGTTGTGCTGGCTTTCGCGCACGACGCGGGCGCTGGGTGCAGCCGATGCGGTGTGCGTGGGTATTTCTATCACGATAGGCGCAGCAGGTTTTTCTTGAATTTGCTCAAGCTCTTGCTGCACTACGGCTTCGCGTTGGCGAGCGGCTTCTTGGCCAGCGGCAAAGTCTTGCGCTTCTTCGCGGCGCGTGCGGGCGGCTACAAACCAGCCGTCAATCACGCTGCCGAGCTTTTGTGCCACATCAAGCCATGAGAAATGAAACACCCAAGCCAGCATGCCTAGCACCAGCACGATGCCTGCCACGCCCGAGGCGGTAAACCCCATCAGGCGCATGGCTGCTGTGCCTGCCAGTGTGCCTATGACGCCACCCGCGCCGCCAGACAGCCCGTGCGCGTTGGTGTAAAGGCGGCTCCATTCCAAGCCGCAGCAGCCCAGCAGCAAAAGCACCAGCGCGCAGTACCAAAGCAGGCGGTTGTTGCGTATGCGCTGCCACAGGCTGCTTGTGCGTGGGGCAGTGTGTGTTGCATGGGCGGGTGTGCTGGGCTTGCCTGCGGGTGTGTTGATGGCTGGCGCGGCTGCGTGCGCGGCAGTTGCAGCAGCTTGGCGGGCGTGCATCCATTGGCGCAAGAGCAGCAGCCAAGCCTGCAACAAAGCGGCAAAGAGCACCCAAACGCTGCGGCCAAACACAAAGTAGCTGATGTCGGCAACCCACGCGCCCGCTGTGCCTAGCCAGTTGCTGGTGTGCGCCTGTGTGCCTGTGGTGCTCCAGGCGGCATCAGCAGGGCTGTAGCTGATTAGGGCAGCCGCCCAAAAAAGCAGCAAAAGCAGGGCAGCCGTGGCTGATACCTCTTGCCCAAAGCGGGTGATGAATTTGGGTAGCAGGGGCTTGTCTTGCACTTCGGGCGATGCGGGTGCGTTGCGAATCAGGAAAGGAGAAGTCACGGTTTGCAAACCTTGGTAGTCGTGCCAGCACGGTGCTGGGCGTTGTGGTGAAAATACATGCGCACACAGCGCCAAGCACGCGTAGAAAAAAGAACTTTTGTTAAGCCGCATTCTAATGTCTGCGACAATTGCTGGCTATGGATACAAACAAGCGCACCCGAATCAAAATCTGCGGCATTACCCGCGAGCAAGACGCAGATTGCGCCGTTGCCGCTGGCGCTGATGCACTGGGCTTTGTGCTTTACCCGCCCAGCCCGCGCGCGGTATCGCTAGCGCGTGCAGTAGAGCTGGCGCGGCGCTTGCCCGCGTTTGTCACGCCTGTGCTGCTGTTTGTCAATGCCGATGATGCCTTGCTGCAAGCCGCACGCGTTGCCTTGCCGCATGCACTGTGGCAGTTTCACGGCGACGAAAGCCCCGAGCGCTGTAATCTGGTAAGCAATAACGGGCAGCAGGCTTATATCCGCGCTGCCCGCATTCCTTTGCAGGATGTGGTCTTGCCAGATGCAGTGGGCTTGGAAACTGGTGCAGAATCTGGCGAAAAATTTGATTTGCTAGAATTTGCCCATCTCTATCAACATGCCCGCGCCATATTGCTCGACGCTGCCGTCGAAGGCTATGGCGGAGGCGGCAAGGCATTTAATTGGTCACAGCTTCCAACAAACGTAGCCGCTCATATCGTCTTGAGTGGTGGACTTACACCTGCAAACGTGGGCGATGGTGTGCGCCTGCTGCGCCCGCGCTGTAAAACGCTCGCGGTAGATGTCAGCTCGGGCGTGGAGTCTGCCAAAGGCATTAAAGATGCCGAGAAAATCCACGCCTTTATCGCCGCTGTGCGTGCGGCTGATGGCGAAATCAGCTAACAAACCCAACATCCAGACGAAGAAATTGCAAAGGGTGCGCAGAGGACGCAAAAAAAAGCCATTTTGATAATGTCTTTTTGCGTCTTTTGCGAAGTTTTTGCGGTCTCTGCGTTCTGAACCCGTATTTGTATTGATTGAAAGAGTCCCTCACCATGTCCAACTACAACCAACCCGATGCCCAAGGCCACTTCGGCCAGTATGGCGGCGCATTTATCTCCGAAACCCTCAACTGCGCCATGGACGAGCTCAAAGCCGCCTACGCCAAATACCAGCACGACCCCGAATTTATCGCCGAGTTCAAATACGAGCTGGCGCACTATGTAGGTCGCCCCTCGCCCGTGTACCACGCCAAGCGCATGAGCCGCGAAATGGGCGGAGCGCAGATATTTTTGAAGCGCGAAGACTTGAACCACACAGGCGCACACAAAATCAACAACACCATAGGCCAGGCGCTACTTGCCAAACGCATGGGCAAGCCGCGCATCATTGCCGAGACAGGCGCAGGCCAGCACGGCGTAGCCACCGCCACCATTTGCGCCCGCTATGGCTTGCAGTGTGTGGTCTATATGGGCGCGGAAGATGTCAAGCGCCAAAGCCCCAACGTGTACCGCATGCACCTGCTGGGCGCTGAAGTGGTTCCTGTGCACAGCGGCAGCAAAACGCTGAAAGACGCGCTCAACGAAGCCATGCGCGACTGGGTAACGAACGTGGACAACACCTTCTACATCATCGGCACGGTAGCAGGCCCGCACCCCTACCCCATGATGGTGCGCGACTTTCAAAGCGTGATTGGCGAAGAATGCCTGCAACAAATGCCTGAGCAAAACAACGGCCAGCAGCCCGATGCAGTGGTGGCTTGCGTAGGCGGCGGCAGCAACGCCATGGGCATTTTCTACCCCTACATTACGCACGAGAAAACACGCTTGATTGGCGTAGAAGCCGCAGGCGAAGGGCTAGACACCGCCAAACACGCGGCATCTCTGCAAAAAGGCAGCCCGGGCGTGCTGCATGGCAACCGCACCTATATTCTGCAAAACGCGCAAGGGCAGATTACCGAGGCGCACAGCATCAGCGCTGGCTTGGACTACCCAGGCGTGGGCCCCGAGCACGCATGGCTCAAAGACACGGGCCGCGCCGAATATGTGGGCATTACCGACAAAGAGGCGCTGGACGCTTTCCATTACCTGTGCCGCACCGAAGGCATCATTCCTGCGCTTGAGTCCAGCCACGCCGTGGCCTACGCCATGAAGCTGGCCAAAACCATGCGCCCCGAGCAAAGCATTTTGGTGTGCTTGTCAGGCCGTGGTGACAAGGACATTGGCACGGTGGCGGATTTGTCTGGCACCGACTATTACGACCGCCCCTCCATGCGCGGGCATACGGTGAAAGGTGCAAGCGCATGATGCACACATGCGCGTAATGCGTGCAAGTGCGTAGCCAAGCGCACGAGCGTTCTAAAAACAAAATAGCCGCAAGAAGCGGCTATTTTTGTGCTGAAACACGCGCTGTAAAGCTCAATCAAGTAAATCAACCGAATCAGGCTGCAGCGGCGTATCGCATAGGCGGAACGTTACTTGACAATAAGAACGTGCTTCACGTCAATTTCGGGATTGCGCAAAATCTCTCTATCTACCTCGCCGCGAATTTGCACGCGGGTTTTCTCATTGACAGGCGTAGTGGGGAAATCTTCGTTGTCAATCTCAACTTTGATTTCGTTTTTGCCGTCAGAAAACATATATTTTTCTTTGGCAACTTTTTTCGTGAGATAGCCTTCTAGCGCAACAGGGGCATCTTCAACGGGGTTTTTCAAAACATCGGCAACCGAGCGGTATGTGGGCACTGCTGCTGAAGGGCCAACGTACTGCGCAAAGGCGCTAGCGCAAGTAATGGCGCTGGCGCCAAGGGCAGCAATTGCGAGCAGTTTTTTAGCTGTAGACATAACAAACACTCCTTTGTGGATTTAAAAAAAGAAAACAAAATAGCTATTTTGTGCAGGCGGATTTTAGCAGTTTATGCAGGTGTTTTTAAATTATTTGGTGACAATGCTGCATCAATAGTGAATGTCTGTAACTCCGAGTGAGCATATATGGTTATTGAACATATTGCCATCGCAAGTCCATTTTCCAAAATAACCGCTTTCACGCGAGAATTGAACATAAGAGTTAATCTTTGGAAACTTGATTAGATTAACCTCGAGCTCGATAATTTCTTTATCTTTTTCCAATATCACGTAGGCATTGAACTGATCTGAAGTGGGTAAGCCAATTTCGGGAAAAGAATATTTGCCGTACATGCTTTGCCGCCTTATGCTGGAAAGCGATTTGCCAGCTATTAAATCAGACATAACGGCTGCCATTCTTTTGTCTTTGGCCTTATTTGTAATAATAGATAAATTGCTGGCTATTGCGGTTATATCAATTTCCGCCTTTTCAGTTTTTTCTTTGCTTAACATTTCTAGTAATACAAATAGAAATAAAGCAGCAAGCAAAACTATAAATATTGAAAAAAACGACAACAGAACAATCTTCGTTTTGCGAAATCTTTTTTTAACTGGAGTAATTTTAATTTCTGCCATACCAAGTTGTTGCCTTATTTTGCCTTGTGCTGCGTAGTAGAAGGTGAATGAAATAGCGTAATATCCAATGCTAATGTAGCCGAAGTTTTATTGCAGCTTGTGTTCTTTGGATGTGGCTATTATTTTCATATCGGGGTAATTAAAAAAAGACTTGGGAAAAAGGTATTTTCCGCGAAAAACAGGAACATCAATATGCTGATAAGAAGGAAAAAATGGGCGTAATTTTTGTATTTCGCGCTCAAGCAGTGTGGTGCAATAAAGGTTTTTTTCGCCTTTTGCAAGCAAAACAAACGCTTCTCCAAGGCGCTGCTCAAGGGCATGGGCAAGGGCTATTTTTTCTGCTTGCGTGAGAAAATGTGCGCGGGTAATGGCGTAGCCTTTGGCTTTTTGCGTAAATTCTGCAAAGCTGCTGCTGATGACTTGATTGGCTTTGTTCGCGTCGTCGTCTGTGGTGGCGTGGATGATGCGTATGGGCTGCGTTTGCACCACCATGCCAATGTGAGAATAATCAAATCCGCTTAAATGGGCTATCAGTTCGCTGTCGGCATCGCTGCCCATGCGGTAAATAAAGTCGCCAATTTCAATGCTTGCTGGGGGCTGGAAAATGGTGCGTTTGCCAATATGGGCAAGCGGAAGATATGCCAAAGGCAGTGCAGCCAGTAGGAGCAGTAGCAGCCATTGTTGCCAGATGCAGAAAGTTTTTATGGCTAACTTTGCATGTGTCATGGGTTTTGCTGCTGTTTTACTGCTGTGAATTATTTGGTTTTAATTTTATTATTTTTAAATACCTGCATTGCAATGGAATTGGATGCAGGTATTTATGAATGGCATGGATTGCTTGGGAGAAAGTTTCATCCATGCCAAACGCTTGTAAAAGCTGCTGTGAAAGCTGCTATAAAAGCCGTTGTGAGTGGCGTTTACATTTTAACTTTCCAATTGCCATCAACTTTGATGAGCTTTACTTCGTCTGATGCGCTGGAGCCGTTGCCAAATGTGATATTGATGGAAACACGTTTTTGGTCGTCGGGCTGGTTTTCTGTGGCGTCCATAGTTTTGGCAGTAATGTCTTTTACGCCGCCTTTTTCTTCAGCTTGTTTCTTTTTTACTTCAGCAGACATTTTGATTTTGCCTGAAAGCATTTCTGACATGCCTGGTTGGTTTTGGTCGGCGGGTATGTGAATGAGAGACATCATTTTGTCTGCATCGCCCGCGTAACCTGCTTGTATAAAGGATTTTGCGACGTTTTCGGCCGAGTTTGAGCCAAAGCTGCATGCGGTGACGCAAAGCAGTACGGCGATGGCGGAGAGTAGTTTTTTCATGACGGAGGCTGCCTTTCAGTAGGTTATGGGAGTGGGCGAATCGTTGCGATTGTATGTGCGAAAAGCGTGGCTTATGCGCTGGTGGTGTGCAGTTTGTCAGGGTGCGCGCATATTGTGCGGCTGCATATGCTTGCGTTATAGCGTTATAACTTCTTGTCTTTTTTCTTATCTTTTTTCTTGTGCCTGCGCGCGGCCAATACGCGCTGCTTGTAGTAGCTCTTGTCGTGGTACAACACCCAGGCAAACTCGGCAGCGAGCAGCACGATTTGCGAAGAGTAGTAGACCCACACCATCAAGGCGACTACGGTGCCTGCTGCGCCATACAGTGAGGTGATGAAAGAGGATTTGATGTATAGGCGTATCAGGCGCTTGCCGACGACAAAGAGCAGTGTTGCCAGCAGTGCGCCAGGCAGCACCATGCGCCAAGGCGGTCGGCGCGATGGCAGGCTGCCCATCAAGATGGTAAAAAACGCCATCAAGATGACGAATGACAGCAGCGGGTGCAGCATTTGTGCCAGTTCCAGCGAGCTGCTGAGGTAGGCGCTGAGCCAGACGTCCATGGCGGTTAAAAAAGCCGAGGCCAGCAGTGAGGCCAGCAGCAGCACGCCGATGGCGCATAGCACCAGCACGGTAAGCAAGCGGGTTTGTATCAGCCGCCACAGGGTTTTGCCGAAAGATGCCTTGGGTGCGGCTGTGGGTTTGGAGCGCCAGATGTGGTCGAGCACTTCGCGCATTTCTACCAGCACGCCCGTAGCGCCTACGGCCAGTACGCCTAGCGCCATGGCAGAGGCGACTAGCCCTTCGCGCTGCTGCTGTGCAGAGCGTAGCAGTGTGTTGAGGAGTGCGCCAAGGCGTGGGCCGACCAGTGCGCTGGCTTCTTGCACCAGTTGCTGGTGCGCTGTGCTGTGGCCGAAAAATAGCCCGATGAGGCCGACTAGAAAAATCAGCAGCGAGGTAAGGCTCAATACGGCGTAGTAGGACAGTGATGCGCCGTAGCGTGGGCACTGGTCATCTAGCCATTTGTTGATGCTGGTGCGTAGCAGCCACAGCAGGTAGCGGGCGAGTTGGGTAAAAGATTGCAGATAGGTGCGTAGTGGCGGCATGGAGCGTGTGGCGGCAAAGTCAAGAGCAGAGGCTTTCAGGCTTGCGCCATATGCATTGTGGTTTCGGTGTGTTTGCTCGCCCACTGTACGGCAGGCGTGGTGGCTAGCAGCTCGTCAAGGGTGGTTGTGCCGTCGGCTACGCGCAGTGAGCCAGAAAGACGCAGTGGGCGCATGCCGTCGCGTATGGCTTGCTGGCGCAGGCTGTCAATGTCGGGCTGGGGCGTAACGTGGGCTTTAAAGGCTTCGGTGACGGTAAGTAGCTCATAAACACCTGTGCGCCCGCGGTAGCCCGTATTGCGGCATTGCAAGCAGCCTGTGGGCAGGTAGCCGCGGTATTCGCCTGTTAAGTTCCAGGGCTTAACGGCTTCGGTTAGCAGGGCTTTTTGCTGCCCAGTGCTGTCGGCGGTGCGGCAGTGCGGGCATAGGCAGCGCAGCAAGCGTTGTGCCAGCACGCCCAGCAAGGTGGCGTTAATCAGGTAGCTGGGCACGCCTAGTTCAATCAAGCGGGTGATGGCTGAGGGTGCGTCGTTGGTGTGCAGGGTTGAAAAAACCAGGTGGCCTGTGAGTGCGGCTTGTATGGCCATGTCGGCAGTTTCAAGGTCGCGGATTTCGCCCACCATGATGATGTCGGGGTCTTGCCGCATGAGCGTGCGCACGCCTTCGGCAAAGCCAAAATCAAGCTGGGGTTGCGCCTGCGTTTGGTTAAATGATGGCTCAATCATCTCGATGGGGTCTTCAATCGTGGCGACGTTGACCTCTTCCGTAGCGAGCCGCTTGAGCGTGGAGTACAGCGTGGTGGTTTTGCCCGAACCCGTGGGGCCTGTAACCAAAATAATGCCGTGGGGCTTGGTGGTGAGTTGCTGCCAGCGTTGTTCGTCGTGCTGCGAAAAGCCCAGCGCATCCCAGGTTTTAACGACGGCTTCGGGGTCGAAAATACGCATCACCAGCTTTTCGCCAAAGGCAGTCGGCATGCTTGAGAGGCGCATTTCAATCTCGTTGCCATGCGTGTTGCGTGTTTTGATGCGCCCGTCTTGCGGGCGGCGGCGTTCCACCACATCCATACGCGCCAGCAGCTTGATGCGCGCTGTCATGGCGGCATTGACGCTGGGCGGCACTTGGTAGACGGTGTGCAGCACGCCGTCAATGCGAAAGCGCACGACGGCTTGGTCGCGGCGCGGCTCCAGGTGAATATCGCTGGCGCGCTGCTCAAAAGCGTATTGCCAGAGCCAATCTACCAGTTGCACTACGCCTTGGTCGTTGGCATCAAGCGCCTTGTTTTTGTCTAAATCAACCAGTTGCTCAAAGCTGCTGATGCTGCTGTTGCCGCCCGATTTGGCAGCCGCCCAAACTGATTTGGACAAGGTGTAAAACTCGGTGGTGTAGCGGGCAATATCTTGCGGATTGCTCACCACCAAGCTGACTTTGCGGCGCGATTGGCGCTCTACCTCAGCAACCCATTCCGTCATAAAGGGCTGCGAGGTGGCAACCAGCATATCGGTTGGCGAAATCTTCAGTGGCAGCACCTGATGGCGCTCGGCATAGGCGCTGCTCATGCCTTCATCGACCTTGCCAAAATCGGCTTTCAGTGGCTCAATGCGCATATAAGACAGGCCAGAGCGCTTGGCCAGAATTTGCGTCAGCTCTTCAATATCGAGCGTTGTGCCATCGCTAGCGCGTTTTACATCAAGCTGCGCCAGACGCAACAGGGCATGCTGGTTGCTATCGACCAAAGAGCAACGCTTAACAATACGCTGGTGCTCCGATTCGGAAATAACACCATCTGCCAGCAGCCACTTGGCGAGCCGCCGCCAATCAACAGGGCCAGAATAGGCTGCTTTGGACGCAGAATTTTTCGCAGAAAAGAGAGGAGAAGCATTCATAGTCTTGCCATTATGAAGCCTGAAGCACATATTACGCACAAGCCAAGCCAGTGCAGAATACGGTGCTGCTGGCTACGAGCTGAGGCAATATGGCAAAAAAAAGCCGCTGACTGGCAGCGGCTAAAAAGAATGTTTTTACAAAACTTCAGGAATTACCCCGTTTTGCTAGACAATCAAACCCATGAAGAGCTTGATTAAAAAACTTGCTTGATGGTGCCCAGGAGAGGACTCGAACCTCCACGCCGTTAAGCGCTAGTACCTGAAACTAGTGCGTCTACCAATTCCGCCACCTGGGCAACAAGTAAGGCGCAAATTCTACCAAAGAAACATATAAAAAAACATGCAAAAGAAATCTTTTTTCAAAAAAAAACCAGCCGCCGAAATTGAAGGCGTTGTGCAAGGCCATCGCGCCGGGCACGGTCTTTTCGTGCCCGCCGCCGGCCGCGCCGACACCTACCCGCCCCCC
>RRZT010153093.1_pt1 | contig 10733 bp, 7 predicted proteins | sample 2165551 | NCBI WGS metagenome assembly RRZT01 (sample SAMN10456910, study PRJNA506462) | wastewater metagenome | biome: wastewater; feature: sludge; material: wastewater sludge; isolation source: wastewater sludge with Escherichia coli K12::gfp cells carrying plasmid... | place: USA: Moscow, Idaho ...
CGGAAAATGTCAAAACAACTTGGTAACTCTCCCGATCCGATTGAACTGATGGAGAAATTCGGTGCTGATGGAGTTCGCATGGGTATGTTACTGACAGCTCCTGCCGGAAACGATTTGCTTTATGACGACAGCCTGTGTGAGCAGGGACGCAACTTCAATAATAAAATATGGAATGCATTCCGTTTGGTTAAAGGTTGGGAAGTGGCAGATGTGGAACAATCTGAGTCAGCAAAAATTGCTATTGAATGGTTTGATTCTCAACTTTCAAAAACAATGCTTGAGGTAGATGATTTATTTACAAAATATCGTCTTTCGGAAGCCTTGATGGCTGTTTACAAATTGTTCTGGGATGAATTTTCTTCCTGGTATCTCGAAATGGTAAAACCGGCCTATCAAAAACCGATTGACCGTGAAACCTACAACGCTACGCTCGGATTTTTCGATAGTTTGCTCAAAATGCTGCATCCGTTCATGCCATTTATCACCGAAGAACTCTGGCAGGCACTTGCAGTTCGCCAACCGGGAGAAAGTATCATGATACAACTGATGCCAAAGGCAAAACAGGTGGATGAAAAGCTGATTGCCGGTATCGAAAAAGTAAAAGAAATTATCGCCGGTGTACGTACCGTCCGTTTGCAAAAAAATATTCCTAACAAAGAGCCACTTCAATTGCAAATTATCGGTGATCACCAGGCTGATTTTGACGCAGTAATCGCCAAACTTTGTAATTTGGAAAATATCGAAAAACTAACCGAGAAATCAGCAAATGCTGTATCATTCCTCATTGGAACTACTGAATATGCCTTACCGATGGGTAGTTTGATAAATGTGGAGGAGGAAATCCGGAAAATGGAAGATGAAATCGTTTATCTGGAAGGATTCCTGCAGTCGGTTATGAAAAAACTGAACAACGAACGCTTTGTACAAAATGCCAAACCCGAAATAGTGGAAAACGAACGCAGGAAAATGGCCGATGCCGAGACTAAAATTGCTTCGCTGAAAGAAAGTATTTTATCATTGAGCAAATAATCATATAGCTTACATGGATAAAAAAGGCACGAAGAGGTATTCTTTCGTGCCTTTTATTTTATGAAAGTGAGGAATTTAATTCACATCATTCTTCGTTTTATCCTCTTTTATTTCTTCATAGTCCACATATTCGCCTTCTTTATCACCGAATATTTTATCTTTATCCGGGTTGGAATAAGGCCGGTTTGTTTCGTTGGGTTGTCGGGGCGGTGACTTGATGCCTCCAAACAGGGTTCGCAGTAGCCCAATGCCGGCAGCTCCTGCCAGTAACAGCAGCAGCAAAAAAAAGAGTATAATTCCAAATAATAGCTTTAACATAATATAAAAATAACTGTTTTTTAATGACCGGAACGGTAAATTCAGTATGCAGATTTAGGTTTTACAATCTAAAATTTACAATTTGTGCTTTTAAGAAATGCTTTACATTGAATTATTTTGAGATTTTTTGGCTCATTTAGTCCCCCTTTAGGGGGATTTAGGGGGCTTCTATTAATATACCTGTGCTGCCACCCGTCTCACACTTTGTGTGGCCATCAGACTGTAAAAATGAATACTTTGCACACGGTGCGCCACCAAATCTTTTGCCTGCATTGTACACCATTCCACACCCACCTCAGAGGCTTCTTCATCCGTTTTACATTTACGCAGTTCGCGGGCAAAATCCTCGGGTATATCGGTATGGAAAATTTTTGGCAGTAACGTCAGCTGATTCAAAAAGGTAACCGGTTTAATGCCCGGAATAATCGGCACATCAATTCCTGTTTCGCGACATTTGGCTACAAAATCATAATATTTCTGATTATCGAAAAACATTTGAGTAACGAGGTATTCGGCTCCTGCGTCCACTTTTTGTTTCGCCCAGAACAAATCAGATTCCATATTCGGCGCTTCATCGTGTTTTTCGGGGTAGCAAGCCATGCCGTACGAAAAAGGTGCGTCGATTATTTTCATCTTCGAGCCATCCAGAAAATATCCTTCATTGAACCGGTTGACCTGCTTCTGTAGATCGGTAGCATGGGCGTGACCTGTGGGGGTAAAACCTTTTTCGCTTTTCGCTTTGTCACCGCGGAGAAGTAACAGGTCATTGATGTCCAGAAATTTAAGATCTATCAGAACGTATTCGGTTTCTTCGCGGGTAAAACCGCTGCATATGATATGTGGTACAACCGGAATGTTGTATTTGTTTTTGATTGCAGCTGCCACAGCCACTGTACCGGGCCTGTGTCTTTCGGCTATTTGCTCAAATAAGCCCTGCGCATTTTCCCTGAAAACAACTTCAGAGCGGTGTGTGGTTATGTTAATGTACTTCGGGTCAAATTCCCGCAGGGCATCAATCGTGCGGTACACCCCGTCAATGCCGTTTCCTTTCAGCGGAGGAAGCAGCTCAAACGAAAAGGCAGTATTTTGTGCGGATTTAATCCTTTCGACAACACTCATTCAATAATAATTTTAGACTGCAAAAATACAAAAGAAATTTCGAAAATAGCTTTATTGACAAGGACGGTATGACGAAAAATTCATTTTTATGTTGAAAATCAGCTTTTTTCCTTTCTTTAATTGTATAAAATTACATGAAAAACAATAAATATCGAAAATAAACTTCATTTATTTGCATAAATCTGCATAAAGTTGTATTTTTGCACCGGATATCTAATAAATATACGGAATTATGAAAAACAAAAGAGAACGTTTAGGGATAATATCCGAAATTCTTCGGATGCAAGTAATTGGCAGCCAGGAAGAACTGCTCGATATTTTACGCGCCAAAGGTTATGATGTTACTCAGGCAACCTTATCACGCGATTTGAAAGTGCTGAAGGTAGCCAAAACACCACTCTCCAACGGAGCCTACAAATATGTACTGCCTCCACAGATAAAACCCATCTCAGACGAACTGAATGCTCATAATTTCACGTCGCACGGTGCGGTACTGAACCTCGAGTTTTCGGGCCAGCTTGCTGTGTTAAAAACAAAACCCGGGTACGCCAGTGCCATTGCGTGGGATATTGACAATCGTTCGAATGATGAAGTACTCGGAACAATAGCCGGAGATGATACGATTTTATTAATACCCCGTGAAGGTGTAACACGCGCTGACATTACCAAAATGATTAACATGATTTTTCAGGAAAAAAGTTAGAAGGAGTTTATAAACTAAAATGAATAAAAAACATACAGAAAACAAGGATATAACTGTGCAGGTGGCTGATATTAGCCACTTGACTTATGTTCAGACCATACTAACAACCATCGAAGAAGCTGCAAAAATTCGTGGCACAGGTATAGCCAAACGTACCCCCGAATATATACAGCAAAAAATAAAGGAAAGCAAGGCCATCATCGCACTTAAGGGTGATGAATTTGCCGGCTTCTGCTATATCGAAACCTGGGGAAACAAAAAGTTTGTGGCTAACTCAGGTTTGATTGTTGTGGAAAAATTCAGGGGGCACGGGCTGGCCAAACTGATCAAGCAAAAAGCATTTCAGCTTTCGCGCGAAAGGTATCCCGATGCTAAAATCTTTGGATTAACTACCGGCCTGGCTGTGATGAAAATCAATTCGGAACTGGGCTACAAACCCGTAACATTCTCAGAATTGACCAACGACGAAGCATTCTGGAAAGGGTGCCAGAGTTGTGTAAATTATGATATTTTGCAGCGAACAGGCCGCAAACACTGCCTTTGTACCGGTATGCTTTATGATCCGGCCTGGCAGGAAAATAATGGTACAAAGAAAACTCCACGAAAAAATAAAATGTGGAAACTGATACAGGTGATGGGTGAATGGATGTCGCCCCGGATATTGAACCAGAAACAACAGAAAGAAAAAGAATAAATCACGAAACGATGAAAGAAAAAGTAGTTTTAGCATTCAGCGGTGGATTGGACACCTCCTTTTGTGCCAAATATTTAGCCGAAGAAAAAGGATATGAGGTTTATACGGCAGTAGCCAATACCGGTGGATTTAGCGATGTTGAATTGAAAATAATCGAAGAAAAGGCATACCGGCTCGGTGCAGTAAAACATGTGGCCATTGATGTGACCCGCGAGTATTACGAAAAAAGCATAAAATACATGGTTTTCGGCAATGTGCTCCGCAACGGTACCTATCCCATTTCGGTGAGTTCCGAGCGTATTTTTCAGGCCATTGCTATTATCAATTATGCCAAGGAAATTGGTGCTGCGTACGTGGCTCACGGGAGTACCGGTGCGGGTAACGATCAGGTGCGTTTCGACCTCACTTTCCAGATTTTAGCTCCTGAAATTAAGATACTTACTCCTACACGCGATATGACTTTGACACGTGAGTATGAAATCAGTTATCTGAAAGAACACGGTTACACGGCTGACTTCAAAAAAATGGAATATTCCATCAACAAGGGACTTTGGGGAACAAGTATCGGTGGTAAGGAAACGCTCAAATCTGAACAAACGCTGCCCGAAAGCGCTTACCCGAGCCAGGTGGTGAAAACGGGTGAAGAAACCATTAGTATTGGTTTTGAAAAAGGGGAAATCGTTTCGGTAAACGGAGAAAATTCGGAAGATAAAATCCACCTTATCAACATGCTGGAGGATATTGCCAACAAATACGGTATAGGGCGCGATATGCACATCGGCGATACCATTATCGGCATCAAGGGCAGGGTAGGGTTTGAAGCGGCAGCTCCCATGCTTATCATCAATGCTCACAAAATGCTCGAAAAACATACGCTCACTAAATGGCAACAATACTGGAAAGATCAACTGGGCAACTGGTATGGCATGTTTCTGCATGAAGCGCAGTATCTGGAACCGGTGATGCGCGACATCGAACAGTTTCTTGAAAGTTCACAGCAGAATGTAACCGGAACGGTAGCGGTAAAGCTCCGCCCATACAGCTACACACTGGTGGGTGTGGAAAGTGATTTTGACCTGATGAAAACCGATTTCGGCGAATATGGTGAAGTGAACAAAGCCTGGACAGCTGACGATGTGAAAGGTTTCACCAAAATACTGGGCAATCAGATGAAGATATTCTACAATGTGCAGAAAAGAAACGAAAAATAAAATGCAATAAACTTACGTGAGTTCAAGGTAAGATTACTCCTTTCAGGTAATATAAACACACCCCAATCTGAAAATTTCAAGATTGGGGTGCTTTTTTTTATTGTTCCTTCTTTAAACCAGAAGAGGGTTCAACTTCGCTTCAGATTGCTGGCTGATAAACTAATAAACCTTAGATATCTCATAGATAAACCATAGATATCCCATATATAACATATATCATATTTGATATGGGATATCTATATGAAGAATATAATATATATAAATGATAATCCTGTTTATACAGACTTAATGATATGGGAATGCATACTATATAAACCACAGATAGTCCGTAGAATTTGCTTAGGAAGCATGGTAAAAGGATGGAATGCCCGGAATAAGTATCTTTGAAGCAACTACTTTTTAAGCTAATCTTATTTAAGGAGAAACATTCTGGAATTCATTATGCAGAACTCACGTTAAATCTCAATCGGATTGAAAAAAGTGAAGTAAAAAAAGGAAGTGACATGTGTAAAAGTTTTCAGGAGATTTAATCCCGATTTCTTTTTATAGCACGGTTAGTAACCGAAAAGAAATCCGGTTTTTCGGATGGAAACCATTATGCCTACTGAATTGCCATAGAATTTACCCACATCACCACCGGCAGCGCAACTCAGATCAAATCCCGACAGTAGTGAAATATGTTTGTTCACCTCCAGCAGAAATGATTTGTTGGGAATATTCACGAATGAGCCATAGGTGCCGTAATTTCGGCTAAAGGATGCCAGCGCCCTGTAATCAAAGCCTTCAATGCTGCCTTCGATACCGAAATGATGCAGACGAACCCGGTTGTTGGTGGTGCTCAGCGCTCCATTTATATTATAGAGCGGTGAGGTGATAAAGGGAGTGCCTATGGTGCGGGAGTAGTAACTCCAGCCAACCGGATAAGCACCACCGAAATAACCGTCGGTACCACCGTAAATCAATCCGTCTTTGTCGTGATAGGGTCCCGACTGGTCGGTGGTGTTCAGCAATTCATACAATACGCCTTTTATAAAGGGAAATTTATTGCTTTTTACCGAAATTCCCCATAGTCCGTCGGGTTTATTAACCTCGTTGGAACCGATAAATTTAATGGGTCGGTCTTCCGAAATATTTTGCCAGTAACCATTCACCCTGATTCCGGCCACATCGGCCTCTACCTTGAACCCCTGCGAAATCAGGTGATTACCCAGTACGTTGATCTGGTCGCTCAGGCTGGCATCTTCGCCTCCCGATTTGGCAAGAAATATGCGGCCGAAATTTTTCAGTCCATGAGGCAGAGGTCCTGTAACCGGATCGGTGCCTCCCCACTGTGCCACATGCTCCAAACCATACTGCACGTGAACCGGCAGTTTGCCACCCAGCCGAACGTACCCGAATTTGTGATGAAGCATTATGCCCCGTGTATAAATATTGTCGGTAAACCAACCCTGTCTCATGCTGCCTTTTAGTTCAAGGAAACCAAAGGTAAGGGGCACAGGAGTGAAATTCTCAATTCCCGCTGCAATTTCAGGCATAGGTCGTGCATTTTTGGAGAAGAGCAAGCCACCGCTTGACAGGGTAGAATCCTGATTGCCGAAAATCTGTTCTCTCGAACCTGCCATAATATTAAAAACTGCGTATCGTGCTTTTATATAGATTTCATTCAGATATATTTCTTTTTTATGATAGTCGGTTCTTACTATTGCTCCGGCTTTGAACCCATAATCAAACTTGTTTCGTGTGTTGGTATATTGTTTTTCAATTCCGGTAAAAGCTAACGTGCTCATCGGGGAGGAGGATATTTTCCCGTACCGGTCGCTGTGAAGCCAGAATGGAGCATAGCTTCCCGTAGAAGCAACCGTGGCTATGCCTGCCTCGTATCGGATTGTATCAGACTGAGAATATACAGCTATTGACAATAAAGAAAAGCAAAATAAAAAAAGTGCATTCTTTGTAAGTATATTGCGCTCTCGGTTATGTGATGTGTTTAGTCTCATTTTTTATAGTTTTCAGGGATTAAAGCTCCAGAAGTCGTTCAACACCCGTTCATCATTTTCACCAAATCCGATGTACCCGGTACCATTAATGACAAATCCAATGGCATTTTCACGACCACCATCCGGTATTTCCCCTCTTTTGTACCAGGCATCGGTGGATGGACTGTATTCCATCAGATCCGATTTGACATGACCACCGGTGAGGGTGCCGCCAAAGTGTCGGCCCGTGGATACAAAGAATCGATTATTCACACAGAGTGCTGCTGCATTTACCCTGCCCTTGTCGGGCATTGATTGCAGTTTGGTCCAAGTGTCCGATTGGGGATGATATTCCCACCAGTCGTTACGGTTTGCCGTTCGGTAGCCGGTTCCGAAGTAGATGTGGCGGTCGTTGCTGCACACAACTGCTCCAAACCGCTGCCATCCCGGAAAATCATTCAGCCGGAACCATTTATTTTCTTCGGGCAGGTACTTCCACATTTCGCTTCCGTACGTAGCTTCACTAAACCCGATACCCACATATACGACATTATTATACGCAAAACTAATGCAGGCATCCGCGTAATTGCTCGGAAAGTCGGCAAGTCGTGTCCAGCTGTCGGTTTCGGGCTCATACGCATAGTAGTCTCTCAGATTTGAAGTGTCATTGTACACACCAATATTATTATTGTGTCCAAGACCGACGTATGCTTTCCCGTTGAGAACTGTAGCCGTGGCTTTCACCCGTGCCTTTCCGGGAAACGAAGATTTTTCCTGCCATTTGTCTTGTGCGGGGTTATATTCCCAGCAATCAGTAAGCTGAACATTGGCAGCATTCCTTCCCAGCAACACGTATCCTAAGCCGTTGACCGCAAATGACACCGCCGAAGCGCGTCCGTTGCCCGGCAGAGAGGTTTTTTTCTCAAAACTGATGGTGAGCGGAGGAGTTGTGTCCCTACAGCCTGATGTCATGGCGACTATCATCGCCAGAATAATAATTTTATTGTATATATCTAATCTGCTCATCAGGTGGTCATTATTATTTTATACCATTTTTTTTAGTGGAATGGTAAGATGTTCCATACAATATGTTATTTGTTTTCAGCGTTGATAAAATGAATTAACCAACCAGCCACAAAAATAGTCATTTTATTGCTAATTTTGAATTTCCACACTATGATTGCACCAATTCAATACTGATTGAAAAGGATATAAAGTGTTCCCTGTTATTTTTGGAAGAATTCATTAAAAAAAATTGATATATAGTATATTATTGTATAGTTTTGCAAATGTTGATTTGAATTAACGCGCAACCGCATTTGTCGTGATGGGAGATTGACCGGAATGATACTTGAGGATCTAAATTGTAGCCTCAACATGTCATAACTGAAACAGGATTGTTTTCCTGGCTTTTCCTGTGATTAATTTCGATTGATACCACCATATATCGGTTGATCATCGTTGGCGCTAATCATAAGTAAAATATTTTTTCGAACCTGCAAAAGCTAAAATTCGGATTTTCATTGTCAATTCAACCCTGTTTTTGATTTTTAAGCACCGAATTTAACCTGAAATGACATTTTGAAGCAGATAATTTAATAATATTCACAAAAAAAGATTGGAAGTTAAAAAAAATAGCATAAATTTGCGGCGTATATCTATAATTCCAATTACTTTAGGCGAAAGTTAAAATAATTTGATTGTGATGCCTGTGATGATTATCATTCATTCTTTTAACTGGAAATAATCAATACGTTATTTCCCCCAAATGATAATAATGAGAATGAAGGCAACCTTTTTGACTGTTTATGTGTTATAGCCGTTAAGAAAATAAAGATTCAATGTATTTGACCGGCGGAATGTTTGATAATACATGATAACAACATTTAAATCGAGTTTTCTACAAAAATATTTATCCTGCAATAGTACAGGAGAGAGGTGGTTGTAAATAGCTATTCCGTTATCTGTAAAAACAGTAAATATGCTGATTATCAGCGTGTATGTTCCGCAAACATTCGAACCAAAGTAGAAATACTCTTTTTTATACCTACTTGAACTTGAAGTAATTAGAGCAAATAAATTTAATTATTTTTCGAAATTATTGTGTAATTCGTTTAAATGTTTTAGATTTGCAAGATAATTTCAGCGAGGAATACGTAGTGTGGATGTATTTTCAGAGGTCGGTACCGGTAAAATAATGCTAAAATCATTCCGGATTGCCCTATTTTATAAGAAAAATGCAAAAAAAAGAGAATAATTTTTTGGAATAACAAATAAGTTAAGTATTTTTGGCGATTGAGTACAGACACATACCCACCGGGAGATTTATTAAGGAATGAATTCTCAAAGTGGTATCTACAATAATTAGAAATCAAGTTGTAATAAATCAAAAACAATTTAATTATGAATAAAAGCTGATCCTTTCCAAGTGATTCACACAGCAACAGGTCTGTGGTTGAATCGTTTTCTTTGTTTCCAACAAAAGATAAAATAACTATAATAACAAATTTAATTATCAAAAAAAAAAATTTATGAAAAAAGTATTTCAGATTAAATTGAAAAGCATAACCAGAGTATTTGCTATGGTTATGGCTATTTCGCTTGTAACTTTTACAGGTTGTAAAACTTACGACGCGGACATTGACAAATTGAACACCGATCTTGCAAGCTTGAAGACTGATTTGACAGCCCTCAACACTTCAACTCAAAATGCGTTAACTGTGCAGATCACACAGCTTAATACAGATTTAACTGCCTTGAAAGCAAGAGTTAAAACACTGGAAGATAATGGTGCTACCGATGCTGAAGTTGCCGCTGTTAAAGCTGACATCATGAGCAAAGTTGTAACATTGGAAGCTTTCAATGCTTACAAAGCAACCGTTACTGCTGATATTGCCGCACTTACTACCAAAGTAAATGCTGCTGCAACAAAAGCAGAATTAACTGCTCTTGAAACTGCAATCAACGCAAAAATTGTAACTATTGAAGGTACACTGACTGCTCTTGGAGCTAAAGTTACTACCCTTCAAGGTGACGTTACAACAATCAATACCAAATTGAATAATTTGGGTACAATCGTTGACGGTGCATTAGTGAAAATTGACAAGAACACTGCTGATATTGCTGCTCTGAAAGCTGATGTAGAAGCTCGTCTTGCAACTGTTGAAGGTATCCTGAATATTAAAAACGGTAAATCTGTTGTTATTGAAGACATCAAAACTCAGCTTGCTGACCAACTTAAAAAAATCAACGACAACTCAACAGCTATTGCTAAATTAATTGTAGATCTGAATGCTGTTGACGCCAGATTAAAAGCATTGGAAGCTTTGAATATTGCTAAGAGACTTGGAGATCTTGAAGCTAAAGATATCGTGTTGCAAGGTCAAATTGATGCAATTAAACTTGAAATTCAAGCATTGAAAGATAAAAATGCAGCACAGGACTTAAGAATGAATGGTCTTGAAGCTCGCATTGTAGCATTGGAAAAATTCAAAACAGACGTATTGACACCTTGGATGGCAGCCATAGACACCTGGAAAACCTGGGCTGACGCTGAAATCAAAGATCTTCGTGCAGATGTTGAAGTCCTTAACGCAAACATGAAAGTAATGGCAAATGCCATGCATCTTAATTTCGAAGCATTGAGCAATCGTCTTACCAGTCTGACTTATGTACCTACTTTC
>RRZT010306067.1_pt1 | contig 10730 bp, 8 predicted proteins | sample 2165551 | NCBI WGS metagenome assembly RRZT01 (sample SAMN10456910, study PRJNA506462) | wastewater metagenome | biome: wastewater; feature: sludge; material: wastewater sludge; isolation source: wastewater sludge with Escherichia coli K12::gfp cells carrying plasmid... | place: USA: Moscow, Idaho ...
CCAGCCGCTCGTAGGTCAAGGCGGCGTCGTTGGCGATTTGCATGGCGCGCGGGTCGGCCAGGCCGATGTCTTCCCAGGCCATGCGCACGATGCGCCGGGCCAGATAGCGCGGGTCGGTGCCGCCGTCGAGCATGCGGCAGAACCAGTACAGCGCGGCATCCGGGTTCGAGCCGCGCACCGACTTGTGCAGCGCCGAGATCTGGTCGTAGAACGCCTCGCCACCCTTGTCGAAGCGGCGCAGGCTCTGCGCCAGCGTGTTGTCGATGAAGGCGCCGTCGATGTGCGTGCGCTTGGCCGTGGTCGCCGCGGTGCGGGTCTGTTCGAGCAGGTTGATCAGGCGCCGCGCATCGCCGTCGGCCTGGCCAATCAACCGGTCGCGCGCGTCGTCATCGAAGGTAAACCCCTGCAGCGCCTTGGCGCAGGCGCGCTCGAACAGCTGGCCCATCTCCTCGGTCGACAGCGGGTTGAGCACATAGACCGACGCGCGCGAGAGCAAGGCGGAATTGACCTCGAACGACGGGTTCTCAGTCGTCGCGCCGACCAGCGTCAGCAAGCCTTCTTCCACATAAGGAAGAAACGCGTCCTGCTGCGCCTTGTTGAAGCGGTGTACTTCGTCGACGAACAGGATGGTCGACCGCCCGGTTTGCGCGCGCACTGCCTCGGCGCGTGCCACGGCTTCGCGAATGTCCTTGACCCCTGAGAACACCGCCGAGAGCGCCAGGAATTCAGCGTCGAAGGCATCGGCCATCAGCCGCGCCAGCGTCGTCTTGCCGACGCCTGGCGGCCCCCAGAAGATCAACGAATGCGGCTTGCGCGCTTCGAAGGCGAGGCGCAGCGGCTTGCCCGGGCCAAGCAGATGCTGCTGGCCGATCACCTCGTCGAGCGTCTTCGGCCGCAGCGCCTCGGCGAGCGGTACCGCGTGCTCCTGGGAGAATAAATCACTCACCAATGACATCGGTGCCAGCGGGCGGCGTAAAGCGGAACTGGGCTGCCGGCAACGCCGGATTGATCTGCACGTTGGCAAAGGCCAGCGAGGTGGTCTGGCCAAAGTTGTCGAACAGCTCCATGGCTTTCAGTTCATCGCCGAAAAAGCCGAGTTGCAGCTTTTCGAAGCCGCTGTCCGCTGACTTGGGCGTGGCCTCCAGCCATTCCAGCCCCTCGCGCTCGCCGAGCTCGCGCAGGTTGAAATTCTTCTCCAGGTTGTTCGAACCGACCAGCAAGGCCGCCGGCGTGCTACCGAGCGCGGAATCCATCTTCTTGACCGTCACCTGACGCAGGTCAGGATCGTACATCCAGATTTTTTCGCCATCGCCCACCAGCAACTGACTGTAGGGCTTTTCGATCTGCCAGCGGAACTTGCCCGGCCGCGAGATCATCATCACTCCGACCGACTGCTGCGGCCGCTTGCCGTTCTTGGCGACGACGATCTGCGCGAAATCGGCGCGTAGCGTCCTGGTTGTTTCAAGGAAACGATGCAGCTTGTCGATCGCCCCGGCATGTGCGGGGGCGGCGATGCACATCGCCAGCGAAATCACGATACTTACGACACGTTTCATCACCCTTCTTCCCTGCGCGCGAGGACTTCCCGTCCTCCACGCGCGTCCATCGCCGACACGAGGCCGGCCTTTTCCATCGCTTCGATCAGCCGCGCGGAGCGGTTGTAACCGATGCGCAAGTGCCGCTGCACCAGCGAAATCGACGCACGGCGGTTCTTCAAAACGATCTCGACGGCCTGATCGTAGAGCGGATCAGATTCCGGATCGCCGCCCCCGTTCTCGCCGTCGCCATTCCCGCCGCCCTCTTCGTCGTCAAAGCCCGCGCCGGAAAGCACACCCTCGACGTAATCGGGAGCGCCTATCTTCTTCAGGTAATCGACGACGTGATGCACTTCCTCGTCGGCAACGAAGGCGCCATGCACGCGGGTCGGATAGCCGGTCCCCGGCGCGAGGTAGAGCATGTCGCCCTGCCCGAGCAGTGCCTCCGCGCCCATCTGGTCGAGGATGGTGCGCGAATCGATCTTCGACGAAACCTGGAAGGACATGCGAGTCGGGATGTTGGCCTTGATCAGGCCGGTGATCACATCGACCGACGGGCGTTGCGTGGCGAGAATCAGGTGGATACCCGCCGCCCGTGCATTCTGGGCAAGACGCGCGATCAACTGCTCGACCTTCTTGCCGGCAACCATCATCAGGTCGGCCAACTCGTCGATGATCACCACGATATGCGGCATCGGCGTCAGCGGCTCCGGGGTTTCCGGCGTCAGCGACAGCGGATTGGGCAGCTTGTTGCCGGCTTTTTCCGCGTCCTTGATGCGGTGATTGAGGCCGGCGATGTTGCGCACCCCCATCGCCGACATCAATTTATAGCGTTTCTCCATCTCGCCGACGCACCAGTTGAGCGCGTTCGACGCCTGCTTCATGTCGACGACGACCGGCGCCAGCAGGTGCGGGATACCTTCGTAGATCGACAGTTCGAGCATCTTCGGGTCAACCAGGATCAGGCGCACCTTGTCCGGCTCGGACTTGTAGAGCAGCGACAGGATCATCGCGTTGATGCCGACCGACTTGCCCGATCCGGTCGTGCCGGCGACCAGCAGGTGCGGCATCTTGGCCAGGTCGACGACGACCGGATGGCCGCCGATGTCCTTGCCGAGCGTCATCGCCAGCGGCGACGACATGTTGTGGTAGGCGCTGCTCGAAATGATCTCGGAAAGCCTCACGACCTGCCGCTTGGCGTTGGGCAGTTCGAGCGCCATGCACGATTTTCCGGGCACCGTCTCGACGACGCGGATTGAAACCATCGACAGCGCGCGCGCCACGTCCTTGGCCAGATTGACGATCTGCGCGCCTTTCACGCCGACTGCAGGCTCGATCTCGTAGCGCGTGATCACCGGCCCCGGATACGCGGCCAGCACCTGCACCTGCACACCGAAATCAGCCAGTTTTCGCTCGATCAGGCGCGACGTGTATTCGAGTGTCTCCGGGCTGACCAGGTCGGTCTGCTCGGCCGCCGGTTCCAGGAGATGTAGCGGCGGCAGCAGCCCGCCTTCGACGGCCTCGGGGAAGAGCGGCACCTGGCGTTCGCGTTCGATCCGTTTTTCCACCTTGGGCGGAAGCGGGGCGACGGGTTCCGGCGCCTCGATGATGATCGGTTCATGCGTTTCGACGCGTTTTTTCTCCACCTCGACCACGGCCTCGCGCTCGCGCGCGACTTCGCGCCCGATGCGCCGGTCCTGCCAGCGGTCTATCAGTCCGCGCACGGCGTTGAACGCGAGTTCGACGAGGGCGCCCATGCGTTCGGCAGCGGTCAGCCAGGAAATCCCGGTAAAGATGCTCCAGCCGAGTGCGAGTGCGGCAAGCAGCGTCAAGGTCGCGCCCGTATAACCGAAAGCATGCACCGTCGCCCTTCCGAGTTCGAGCCCCAACATGCCGCCCGGCGTTAGCGGCAGCTCGGCACCAATCGAATAAAAGCGTAGCGATTCCAGCGCGCTACTGGAAACAATCAGCACGAGAAATCCGGCCAGCGCGATGTAAAGCGGCCGTCGATCCGCAGTGCGCAAACCGTCCAGGCGACGATAGCCCCACCAGACGACCGCGATCAGGAGCACGATCCACCACCACGCCGACAGACCGAAGAGATAGAGCAGCAGGTCGGCCAGCCAGGCACCGCCGCGCCCCGCCGGGTTGTGCAGCGACGTACCCTGCATGGCGTGCGACCAGCCCGGATCCGCGCGGTTGTAGCCGGACAGCGCCAGCCCGAGAAATGCGGCGAGCACGATCAGCGCCAGCCAGCGAGATTCCTGCAGAACCAGCGCGATCTTTTCAGGAAGCGGGCTAGGCGGGTTCGACACCTTTCGCTCACTGCGTACAACTCGACTGCCGGTAGTTTTTTGCAACGATGCCATCAACGGTCGCTAGATACGGGACAAAACGGGATTATAGCCGGGCGTGACGCCTATCCGACGGTCATCCTCTGGCGACGGAACAGCGCTCAGTCTTCGGTCAGGACGATGCGCCCGGTCTCGATGCGGAGATAACCGCTCGCTTCCAGATCCTTCATCACGCGGCTGACCATCTCGCGCGACGCGCCGACCATCTTGGCCATGTCCTGCTTGGTCACCTTGCGCTTGATCACGCGCACGCCGTGATCGAGCTCGGAGAAATCGAGCAGCAACTTGGCCACCCGCCCGTAGACGTCCATCAGCGCCAGGCTCTCGATCTTGCGGTTCGCCTCGCGCAGCCGCAGCACCAGACTCTTCATGATGTTGAGGCAAAGATCGACGTTCTCGGCCAGCGCGCGCTTGAAGTCGGTCTTGGCGATCACCAGCAGTTCGCAGTTCTCGTTGGTCACGACGTCGGCCGAACGCGGCTCACCGTCGATCAATCCCATTTCGCCGAAACATTCGCCGGCACCGAGCAACGTCAGGATCACTTCACGCCCGTCCGCGTCGCGATTGAGCACTTTCACGCCGCCGCTGACGATGACGTAGAGCGCATCGATGCAGTCACCGACGTGAACGATCGTCGAATGGCGCGGCACCTTGCGGCGAATCGCCATCCTGGCGATATGGTCGAGTTGCGCCTCGGTCAATCCGGCAAACAACGGGATGCCTTGCAACAGCGCCTGACTGGGCAATCCGCCGACTGTGCGTTGATCCGTGTGCATAACGCCCTCTTTGCAGATGAATTGCAGCTTGAAGAACTACTTTCCGATTATATGACACTAATCACGGGACCAATGTTCGCACGAAACCAGGCCGGATCGGCACTCACGAACCCCATCAGAAAATGCTAATGTATTTACAGTTATAATCCGCGACATGTTACTCACGAGAGGAATAATGAAATGACGCAAACCTCACGCCACTGCAAACTCCTGATCCTCGGCTCCGGCCCGGCCGGCTACACGGCTGCCGTCTACGCCGCACGCGCCAACCTCAAGCCTGTCCTGATCACCGGCCTCGCCCAGGGCGGCCAGCTGATGACGACGACCGAAGTCGACAACTGGCCGGCCGCCGCCGAAGGCATCCAGGGGCCGGAACTGATGCAGAAGTTCGAGGAACATGCCCGCCGCTTCGACACCGAGATCATCTTCGACCACATCCACACCGCCAAACTGACGGAAAAGCCTTTCACGCTGATCGGCGACGGCGGCACCTATACCTGCGACGCGCTGATCATCGCCACCGGGGCCTCGGCGCAGTATCTCGGGCTGCCGTCGGAAGAAGAATTCTCCGGCCGCGGCGTCTCGGCCTGTGCCACCTGCGACGGTTTCTTCTACAAGAACAAGCCGGTCGCGGTCATCGGCGGCGGCAACACGGCGGTCGAGGAAGCGCTCTATCTCGCCAATATCGCCAGCCACGTCACCGTCGTCCATCGTCGCGACAAGTTCCGCAGCGAGAAGATCCTGCAGGACAAGCTGCTCGCGCGCGCCGCCGAGGGCAAGGTGACGATCAAGTGGGACAGCGTGCTCGAAGAAGTCCTCGGCGACCCGACCGGCGTCACCGGCATGCGCATCAAGAATGTGAAGAGCGGCGCCAGCGAGGACATCTCGCTGATGGGCGTTTTCATTGCCATCGGCCACAAGCCGAATACCGACCTCTTCGTCGGCCAGCTGGAGATGGAAAACGGCTACCTCGTCACCCAAGGCGGACGCAGCGGCAACGCGACGCAGACGAGCATTCCGGGCATCTTCGCCGCCGGCGACGTGCAGGACCACATCTATCGCCAGGCGTGCACGTCGGCGGGCACCGGCTGCATGGCCGCACTCGACGCCGAGCGCTATCTGGACAGCCTCGGCTGACCTGCGTAGCGCCGAACACGGCATTCGTGGTTCGGCGCCGCACGATCCGGAACGACCATGTCCGAGCGGCCGTCCCCCAGCGCCGAAGAACTCGCCGCCTTCCACGAAGCGATCGACGGCGTCGTACCCTTGCGCACGCCGGAGCGCGTCGCGCACGAGCCGCCCAAGCCCGCGCCGCGTCCGCGCCAGCGCGAGCTCGACGACATCGCCGTCGTCCACGAGTCGCTGTATGGCCCGTTCGAAATCGACGACCTGCTCGCCATCGGCGACGCCGACTCGTACCTGCGTGCCGGAGTCTCGCGCAATGTGCTGAAGGACCTGCGGCGCGGCCGCTGGTCGATCCAGAACCATATCGATCTGCACGGCATGAACCGCCACGAGGCGCACGAGGCGGTTGCACGTTTTCTCGCCGAATCGCTGCTCGCCGACAAGCGCTGCCTGCGCATCGTGCACGGGCGCGGCTATGGTTCTCCCGGCCGCGAGGGCATCTTGCGCCAGTTCGTCAAGAGCTGGCTGAGCCGGCGCAAGGACGTGCTGGCGTTTTGTCACGCGCCATCCTTCGACGGCGGCGAAGGCGCGCTTTGGGTGCTGCTGCGTGCAACCACGAAGCGCTAAAAGCTACCCCAACGCCTTATCCACGACCTCGAACACATCGCGCGACAACCCGGGCTGGCTGCACACCGATTCGAGCGCTGCACGTGAATGCCGCTGCCGTTCGCTGTCGAAACGCTTCCAGCGGTCGAAACTACGCGCCAGACGCGAAGCGACCTGCGGGTTGATCGGGTCGAGCCGGACGATCTGCTCGGCGACAAAACGATAGCCGGCGCCGTCCGCCGCGTGGAAATGCCGGTGATTGGCGCCAAAGGTGCGCAACAGCGCATACACCTTGTTCGGATTGCGGATGTCGAAAGCGGCGTGGCGCGTGAGGCTTTCGACGCGCGCCAGTGTCCCCGGCAGGCGGCTGCTCGACTGCACGGCCAGCCACTTGTCGACGACGAGCGCTTCGCCGTGCCAGCGTGTGTAGAAGTCGGCCAGCGCCCGCTCGCCCTCCTCTCCCGAGGCGTTGGCGAGCACCGAGAGCGCGGCGAACTGGTCGGTCATGTTGTCGGTCGCGTCGAACTGCTGGCGCGCAATTGCGCGGTATTCAGCCGAATCGAGCTCGTTGAGATAACCGAGACAGAGATTGCGCAAACGCCGGCGCGCGGCGCCCAGGTTGTCCGGCTGATACGGCGCGGTCGGCGCCAACGCGTGATAGAGACGCAGCAGATCGCTCTCCAGACCATGCGCGAGGAAACGCGCGAGGCCGCAGCGCGCGGCGAAGAGCAGCTCCGGATCGACGACTTCCATTTGTTCGGTCAGCGTCGATTCGCCGGGCAGCGTCAGCGCTTCGGCAATGAAGGCCGGATCGCCGGCGCCGACCAGCACCTTGCGCGCCGCATCGATCACGGAAACGGGCCACAGCGGCGCCTTGCCGTTGGCCAGTCGGCTCACTGCCTCGCGAATCAGCTGGCCGAACAATCGTTGTCCGGCTTCCCAGCGGTTGAACGGGTCGCTGTCGTGCGCCAGGAGGTGCGCCAGTTCGGCTTCCGACGAGGCGCAGTCGAGCACCACCGGCGCCGAGAAGTTGCGCAGCAGCGACGGCACCGGTGCCGCATGGATGTTCTCGAAGACGAAGGTCTGTTCCGGCTGCGTGAGTTGCAGCACTTTAGTGGTTACGTTGTCGCCGAGATCGAGATCGTTGCCGTCCGGCCCGAGCAAGCCAAGCGCGACGGGGATCAGGTACGGCGCCTTCTCGGGCTGGCCCGGCGTCGGCGCGCAGGACTGGCCGAGCGTCAGCGTGTAGCGCTGGCTGGCCGCGTCGTATTCACCGTGCGCAGACACTTTCGGCGTGCCGGCCTGGTGATACCAGTTCATGAACGGCGCAAAGTCGAAACCGCTGGTGTCGGCCATCGCGGCGACGAAGTCGTCGCAGGTGACCGCCTGGCCGTCGTGCCGCGCGAAGTACAGGTCCATGCCCTTGCGGAACGCTTCCTTGCCGATCAGCGTATGGATCATGCGCACGACCTCGGCGCCCTTCTCGTAAACAGTCGCCGTGTAGAAGTTATTGATCTCGAGATAGGTCGACGGGCGCACCGGATGCGCCATCGGGCCGGCGTCCTCGGGGAACTGCGCGGCGCGCAGGCCACGCACCTCGCGGATACGCGCCGTCTCGCGGCTGTGCATGTCGGCGCCGAATTCCTGGTCGCGGAAAACCGTCAGTCCTTCCTTCAGCGAGAGCTGGAACCAGTCACGGCAGGTGACGCGGTTGCCGGTCCAGTTGTGGAAATACTCGTGCGCGACAACGCGGTCGATGTTCTCGAAGTCCGTGTCAGTCGCCACGTCGGCGCGCGCCAGCACGTACTTGGTGTTGAAGACGTTGAGCCCCTTGTTCTCCATCGCCCCCATGTTGAAATCACCGACGGCGACGATCATGTAGTGATCGAGGTCGCACTCCAGGCCGAAGGTCTCCTCGTCCCACTGCATCGATTTCTTGAGCGCCGCCATGGCGTGCGCGCACTGGTCGAGCTTGCCCGGCTCGACATAGATCGCCAGCTGCACGTCGCGCCCGGAGGTCGTGCGGTAGGCATCGCGCAATACGTCAAGCTTGCCGGCGACGAGTGCGAAGAGGTAACTCGGTTTCTTGAACGGATCTTCCCACGTCGCGTAATGACGGCCGCCCGCCTCGTCACCGCTGCCGACCGGATTGCCGTTGGCGAGCAGGAAGGGGAACGCCGCCTTGTCGGCATGAACGGTCACCGTGTAGCGCGCCATCACGTCCGGCCGGTCGATGAACCACGTGATGCGTCTGAAGCCCTGCGGTTCGCACTGGGTGAAGTAGCCGTCGCGGCTGCGATAGAGGCCGGAAAGCTGCGTGTTCTTGTCGGGCTGGATACGCACGCACGTTTGCAACAGCACGCGTTCGGGCAGATTGTCCAGCGTCAGGCGTTCGCCTTCGATCCGATAGGCATCGGCCGCGAGCACCTGCCCGTCCACACTGACTGACAGCGTCTCCAGCTCCTCGCCATCGAGCACCAGCGGGGACGTTCCGGCTACCGCCGGATTGCGCTCGCAGGCGAGTGTTGCCGTGACACGGGTTGCTTCGGTACGGATGTCGACATCAAGATGGACGGTGCCGATCAGCCAGGCGGGCGGCGTGTAGTCCTTGAGTTGTATGGGCGCAGGTGCGGAAGACGGAGAGGCGATGTCGGGCGAGTAGAACATGGGGATTCGGTTCCGGAAAAAAGGTCAGGCGCGATGATAGCGGAGATGGTCGGCACGGACAGGGCGCGGCACGTCGAACTTTTCCGCCAGAGTGATGACAAAACCATCCCGGGCAGCACAAGAAGACTACCGCCCGGAAGCTCGGGAGCTCCCGTCAGAAGTCGAAACGCACTCAATCTGAAATCAACCCAAACAGCAAGGATCGCACATGGAAAACTCTGTCACCCTCGGCGGCACGCCGATCGTCATCCGCGGCAAGTTCCCCGAAAAAGGTCAGACGGCGCCCGATTTCAGCCTCGTCGCCAAGGATTTGGCCGACGTCACGCTGGAAAAGTTCGCCGGAAAACGCAAGGTTCTGAACATTTTCCCAAGCATCGACACCCCGACCTGCGCAACCTCGGTGCGCAAGTTCAACCAGCGCGCCAACGAGGTCGCCAACACCGTCGTCCTCTGCATCTCGGCCGACCTGCCCTTCGCGCAGAGCCGCTTCTGCGGCGCGGAAGGCCTCGATAACGTCCTCACCTTATCGACGATGCGCGGTGTGGAATTCCTGCAGGCATACGGCGTAGCGATCGGCAACGGTCCGCTGGCCGGCGTCGCGGCGCGCGCCGTTGTCGTGCTCGACGAAAACAATCGCGTACTGCACAGCGAACTCGTTGGCGAAATCAAGGACGAGCCCGACTACGAAGCAGCATTGAAGTCACTGGCCTGATCCTCCACCGGTCGGACCTGGCGTTTCGCCACAAGGCAGAAAGCCGGGTCCGGCGCTCAGTTGGCTTCAACCAGGCGCAATACGTGCGCCCGGATATCGGCTGGCCAGTCTTCCATCGTCGCTTTGAGCTTTTCGCTATCGCCGGCAAACAGCGCCCGTACAGCCTCTTCGTGCCCGGGCGCGTTCCCCGCCACGGCGGTCATGAATCGGTAAGCCGATTCGCGCGTTTGCCGCAAGCGGTCGGCGTCGGCGTTCGCACGCACAGCTTGCTCGACGAGTTTGCGCAAAGCCACGGACGCCCCGCCGGACTGACCGGCCAGCCAGTCCCAATGCCTCGGCAACAAGGTCACCTCCCGCGCCGTCACGCCGAGCTTCGGCCGACCGGGTAAGCGCACCGGCACCGGTTCGGCCTCTGGTTTGTTCATCTGATCGGCCGCCGACGCCGTCGGCAAACGCGCGAGCACATCGGTCAGCGAACCGCGCAGGTCCAACTCAACCGGCGTACTTGTTCGAGCGTCGAAGACGAGGACGGCGATATCGGGTTCGGCATCGACCCGCTCTTTCACGGCAGCTGCGACGTCATGCGACGCACCGAAGGCGACGCATTGAGCACCGGCAAACGCGATCCAGCGTTCGCCAGTCGCCTCGTTGTCCAGCGTGGTAATCGGAGTCATGGCACTTCTTTCTGGATGAAAATGCGCCAATTTTACCCGGACAAAACATGAAGTCAATATTACCCGGATAAATTATTTGCCAATTTGCTTTCCCGACCCGTTGCGCACAACTATTAAAACGGAAGTTGAGACTTCTTCGTGCCGGATCAATAGAATCGCGCCATGACCACGACAGCCCCCACGCCCGCATTTGCCGCGCCTCTTCTGCACCTCGTCTGCCATCCCGCAACACCGACACCGGTGGTCCATCGCCTCGAGGCGACGATCCGCGCCAATCCCGA